>R21__coassemble_997_pt1 | contig 20679 bp, 13 predicted proteins | sample R21__metabat2_high_PE_034 | metagenome-assembled genome bin R21 | reverse complement strand
TCCTTGTCAATGAGACGAATCACCGTCACCTGGCGTGTTTGTCCGATGCGATGTGCGCGGTCTGTTGCCTGATTCTGTGCAGACAGATTCCACCAGGGATCATAATGAATGACGACATCGGCGCCAGTCAGATTCAGCCCTGTTCCACCGGCTTTCAGTGAAATCAGGAAAACTGGCGTCGTTCCTTCGTTGAACTGCTGCACCAGCGTTAGGCGCTGTTCCTTAGGTGTTGCTCCTGTAATGATATAGTAAGGTATTTTCTTGGCTTGCAGGTCTTTCTCAAGAAGAGACAGCATGGATGTAAACTGTGAGAAGATCAGCATGCGGTGTCCGGCATCCATGGCGCCTTCTATCAAATCCAAGCAGGCTTCGCGCTTGGCACACGATCCGGTGTAATTGTCAAACAAAAGGGAAGGGTCGCAGCAGATCTGTCGAATATGAGTTAACTCGGCAAGGATCCTGAGCTTGTCTTCTCCGGTGCCGCAGGATCCCTGGATGATACTGCGCATATGGACAACCTGCGCATCATAGAGCATCTGCTGGTCTTTTCCAAATCTGGCATATCTGACCTCCTCAAGCTTTGGAGGAAGATCTTTCAATACATCAGATTTTAAACGACGCAGGATAAACGGACTGACCATCTTCTTAAGGCGAGAAATGGCATCGGCATCTTTGGATTTTGCGATCGGTGTTTCAAAGCGCTCGATGAACTCAGAGGAAGAGTACAGGAAACCCGGCATCAGGAAATCAAATATGGACCAAAGTTCCGAAAGCCGGTTTTCGATGGGTGTCCCTGTAAGTGCAAAGCGATGGTCAGCATGAATGATTTTCACGGCCTTACTGACAGCTGCTGTCTGATTTTTGATATACTGTGCTTCATCGAGAATGCAGGCATAAAAACCCAACGGCTCATACTGTGATATGTCGCGCTTGAGCAGATCATAGCTGGTAATGAATACATCTGCTGCCGGCTGCAGCTGTTGGGCCGCATATTTCTCCGAGCGTTTCACGTCTTGGATCGGCGTATCAGAGGAGTTGACATTGCTCATTGAATTGGCAAGCAGCTTCAGCTGTTCATTGCGGACATGCTGTGTCCCGCTGATGGTTTGTACGTTCAGCTGAGGGGCAAAGCGTTTGAACTCTTCCAGCCAGTTAAAGACAAGCGAAGAAGGACAGACAATCAATGACGGCTTTCGAATTCCGCTTTCTTTTGCAGACAGCAGGAAAGCAATCACCTGAATTGTTTTGCCCAGACCCATTTCATCGGCGAGTATTCCGCCAAAGCCAGCGTTCCCCAGAGTGGACAGCCATTTGAAACCATAGCTCTGGTAAGGGCGAAGCACATCTTTCATTGAATCAGGAATATCATCGTCGGCATCTTTTACAGTCCTGAAGTTTTTGACCAGCGTCCGATATGTGCGGTCTCTGGAAGAAATGATGTTTTCATGTTCTTCCAGCATTCGATCGATGTAGAGTGCCCTGTATAAGGGAAGATGCATTTTTTCTTTGATGGCTTCAGTAGGAAGCAAATCCAGAGAATGGAAGAAGTCCGTAATATCGTCGATTTCACTGCTGTCTTCAAGATCGATATAGTCTCCGGAGCGCAGGCGATAATACTTTTTCTTCTTCTGGTAACTGTCGAGCAGCGCAAGAAGTTCATCGCTGGTCATACCCGTCGATGAAATGGATAAATCCATCAGTCCGCTCTGGACCGACACGCCGACAGTGATTTGAGGAACGCCCTGTACGCGGTGTGCACGAAAGACGTCCGTTCCGCTGACAACACCAAAGTGGGAAAGATAGGGGATTCCATCACGCAGAAAGTGAAAGAAATCCTCTTCAGACAATTCAGCAAAATAACGATGACGGTCCGGATCATATTGGTCGACATAGGTGGTCAATGCATGGATGACACGGGCTTCCTGGTCCCGATCGTGATAATCTGCACTGTCGTCAACATCCGGTGCAAGCAGGAACTGCCTGTCTGCATAGGTCACGGTCGTTTTGATGGAAAGGACATTGTCTGCCAGATCGCAGTAAAAGGCAAACACGGGCTCGGGCGGAAGATATGCCTCGGCTTCATCACTGCAGTGATCAATCAGCTGCACACAGGAACTTTCAATCAGCCCGGGAAGGACACGATAATATAATTCCTGAAGATGGTTGAGACCGACATGAAACCGAAACAGTCCGGAGGGATCTGCAATGGACCGAAACGGTGCAAGCGCTTCTTCTTCCTTCGAAGTGACCCGGGAAAGACAATCCTGATTCAGGATATAGGTGTCGGTACTTCCATGGATTTCAACAGGAGCAACGCCCGAAACAACAACACCGACGAATGCACCGCGGGCATCTGACAGACGATCAACATGAACAGGGAACGACATGTTGCAATGACCGATCTGAATCGTGGTAGAGATGCCGTTTGACTTGTCCTGGTATTCACACTGCATGCCGTCTGCAACATCATAAAACTGATCCAGAAGACTGCCGCTTAACTGCTGCTGATAAGTATAATTCAATGCAGGCGTGTAATAACTTCTTGACAGCAGCTTTGAATTGACAGCCTGAATATCGGAAAAACGATGGATCATCAGCGCAAAAAGCGGCATGCTCTCATCGGTAAAGTCCTCTTTTGTAAAATCAACAGATTCTTTCTTTGACAGTTCAAAGCTTTGTTCTTTATGATTGTATGCCTGAATCAATGCAGAAGGATTGCGGCAGATGATCATTTTGGAACCGGAACGTCCGATTTTAAACGTGAGCTTGGCAACCCCGTCCTCCATAGAAATGCGCGGAGAAATGCTGAGTGTTTTTTGCCTTTGAGGAGGAATCTCTTTGGGATGGGACGGACTGTTTTCCTGAATCGAACGGAAGAAAACGGTCGCGGCTTCGTCCGTAAGGTCAGAAGGCGAGTGCAGTGCGGTATATTTTCGGGCTGCCCGCATCAGGAGCAGCATGTGTTCACAAAGCGCATCGTGTTCTTTTTCACAGTTGCACTGACTGTAAACCAGCGCATGAGAATGGAAGGTCATCCGTGTACCGTAATACCCCAAATCATCACTGTAATTCAGTCTTGCTGTCAGTTCTCTGAGTCCATCTCGGGACATGTCTTCGGAAATATGAATATTGGGGCGGTTTGTCTCATCCTCCGCAATCTCTGACATGCGCGTAACGGCATAGACTGTGGTTTTCAGAGGCGCCATGATGGACGCAAAATCATACAGCTGGATGCCTGAAATCTCCTGTTCGGAGCCGATTGCATCCGCAACGGGAAGCATCTGGTTTCCCAAAGTGCTCTGAAGCGTTTTACGCCGGCTGAGTTCTTCATCCCGCTTTATGGCTGAGATTCGCTGCGCATAGGCACGGTCTGATTCCGTGAGGACAAAAGGACCTTCATGTTTTTCGCGGTACAGGAGCATCGCACCGATATGAATGCATCGAATGCCGGCGCACCTGGGACAGCTGCAGTATCCCCAGACTTTGGAAAAGCTGTCACCGATATATCTGGGAAATCTTGAAAGTCGGATGTTGTACTGCTTTTTCCCGTCTTCAAAGACACATGAGAGCGTGGAACTGTCAGCAACCTGAAAATTGTGGATACAAAGGTCAAGGTGGTTGTCTTCAATCTGTTTCAATGTCCTCTGGTCAAAGAGCGAACGCCAGTCCAGCTCGACGGTAAGACGTTCAATGGACCTTGTCTGACTGTCAGCCATGCCTGAGTACCTCCTGAACACATATAATTGCCTTAAGCATTTTACTGTAAGTTGAAGATGAATGCAATTTGCACGAAAGATAGATATCCATAGCATTTTTTCATAAACTTCTCATTGTTCACTTGTTGAGATTATGCTAAAAATGGATATACTTATGACTGCAGTTTGTCACTGCAAACTGATGCATGGATCTGAAGATCTGCATATAAAGATATAAGGGGGACACGTTATGCTGAAAAAAATCACCAGCAGTCCAGTTCTGCTTTCTCTTCTCTTAATCATTATGGGCATTGTTCTGGTGGTCTGGCCGAGTCCTGTTATTTCGGCCGTCATTACGCTTGTGGGTGTGGGCCTGATGGTTGGCGGCGTCATTGCCGTGATTGGATGGCTTAGGAACAGGGATACTACAGTTGCGAGTTATTCCAGGTTTGGTTCCGGGCTGCTGGGCATCGTGGCCGGAATCATTATCACTGCAAACCCAATCAAAGTCGCGTCCTTTTTTCCTGTCATGATCGGTGTGGTTATCCTGATCACTGGCATCATTAATCTGGTCCAGTCTCTGGATTTGAGGAAAATGGGGTATCAGAGATGGGGCATCCCGTTTATCCTTGCGCTGGTTACGATCCTGTGCGGCATTGCGTTCATTACTCAGCCGATTACCGCGCTTGAGATTCCTGTGATTGCTGCCGGTGTCATGCTGATTTATGACGGCCTGGTCAGCCTCTGGGTTTGCACCCGGAAATGAGATCAGCGCAAAACAGCAAAACTCAATGCGGATGACAAAAAACGTGAGCTCTTTTCTTTGAGAGCTCACGTTTTTTCTATCTTGCGGGAGGGAATTCGTATCCGCACGGAAAGCAAACAGCGTGCTTCCAACGATGCGATTTACAGCGCAGTCCGTACAGAGGCCATTGCATTGACCAGCCTGTCACTGAAAGCATCAAATTCAGGATCCGGCCTTTGCAGCTCGGGATGGGACAGAATGAAATCGACAGACATCTGGACGCCCTTGCAGAATGGTGTCGTGCAGACAAAATCCGGAACCAGTGATTTGACTTTTGTATTGTCGAAGACAACAGAACAGGCTTTATCACCGAGGAGACCACCGCGGAAATCATACTGCGGAGCCTCAGCCAGAACAGATGCCGGCACATAGCATGCATGCAGTTCCCTGCCAAGGGCATGTGCGGTCATTTCCATAATCTGATTCCAGGTCAGGCTTTCATCGCTGGTAATGTGGAAAGCTTCACCGATCGCTTTGGGGTTGCCCATGAGGCCGACGAATGCTTTTGCAAAGTCAGAGTTGTGTGTGACGGTCCACAGGGAAGAACCATCTCCATGAATGATGATCGGCTGATCGTGAAGGATGCGGGCGAGAACCTGCCAGGGGCCCTGGTTTCCATGCACGGCAACAGGAACGGTGCGCTCGTCATATGTATGGCTCGGGCGGACGATGGTGACAGGGAACCCGGAATCTTCAAGAGCCTGACGCAGGAGCTGTTCACAGGCGATCTTATCGCGGGAATACTTCCAGAAGGGGTTCGACAGCGTCGTTCCTTCCGTAATTATGTAATGGGCAACCGGCTTGTGATAGGCCGAGGCCGAAGAAATATAGATGAACTGACCGCAGCGGCCATTAAACACACGGATATCCTGTTCAACGTGCTCTGGAACGAACCCTATAAAATCACAGACCACATCGAAGCAGGCATCTCCAATGGCGCTGCGCAGACTGTTTTCATCGCGCACATCAGCATTCAACCAGTGAATACTGTCCGGGAGGATGTCGTTTCGGTGACCACGGTTCAGAAGATAGATATCCCATCCTTTCTGCACAAGAAGCCGGGTCACTGCAGTCGAGATGGTGCCTGTACCGCCAATGAGTAGCGCTTTCATGATATATTCCTCCTTAAATGAAAAGGCAGACTGCGCTGCCTTTTGAATTACCGTGTCATGGTTTTTGCGATGTAATCTTCATAGTTGCAGTAATAATCACTGATGGTTCCGTCATCATGGATTTCAAGAATGCGGTCAGCAACCGTTGTAATGAACTGATGATCCTGGCATGTGAAAATCACGTTGCCGGGGAAGTTAATCAGTGCGTTATTGACAGCAGTGATGGATTCCAGGTCAAGATGGTTGGTCGGCTGATCAAGCATGAGGAAGTTCGCACCGGAAAGCATCATGCGGGAGAGCATGCAGCGAACCTTTTCACCACCGGAGAGAACAGATACAGGCTTATAGACATCATCACCGGAGAAAAGCATTCTGCCAAGGAAACCGCGCATGTAGGTTTCAAGCTGTTCAGGACTGTACTGTGCAAACCACTGCATCATGGTCAGATCGCAGCCATCGAAAAATTTGCTGTTGTCTTTCGGGAAATAGCTGGTGGAAATGGTGACACCAAATTTAAAGGTGCCGCTGGTGGGCTGGATCTCTTCTGCCAGAATTCGGAAAAGAGCTGTCGCACCCTGTTCGTTGCCGACAAGCGCGATCTTCTGCCCTTTGGTGACAACGAAGGACACATCCTTCAGCAGCTGCATCCCATCCTGACTGTAGCAGAGGCCGTCCACGGAAAGAATATCTTTTCCTGCTTCACGTTCAGGAGTGAAGCAGACCCAGGGATATTTGCGGGAAGAGGCGGGCATCTGTTCCATGGTCAGCTGATCGAGAAGCTTTCTGCGGCTGGTTGCCTGCTTGGCTTTGGACTTGTTGGAAGAGAAGCGCTGAATGAAGGCCTGAAGTTCCTTGATCTTGTCTTCACGGCGTTTCTTCTGGTCATTCATGAGGGACTGCATCATCTTGGAGGATTCATACCAGAAGTCATAGTTGCCGACATACATTTTGACCTGGTTGTAATCAATATCAACGATATGTGTGCAGATATTGTTCAGGAACCAGCGGTCATGGCTGACAACAATCAGGGTTCCAGTGAATTCCATCAGGAAATCTTCGAGCCATGCAACAGAGCGGTTGTCAAGGTTGTTGGTCGGTTCGTCGAGGAGGAGGATATCCGGATGTCCGAACAGGGCCTGAGCAAGAAGAACCTTGAATTTCTCACCGGCGGGCAGATCACCCATGATCGAATAATGGATATCCGCAGGCAGACCGAGACCGGTCAGAAGGGAAGCAGCATCACTTTCGGCATTCCACCCGTCCATCTCAGCGAATTCGCCTTCGAGTTCTGCCGCTTTTTCGCCGTCGGCATCTGTGAAATCCTCTTTTGCGTACAGGGCATCCTTTTCCTTCATAATGTCATAAAGGCGCTGATTGCCCATGATTACGGTATCCATGACAGAGAACGCATCATACTTGAACTGGTCCTGCTTGAGGGTGGAGAGTCTTTCATTGGCGGGAATGACAACGGTTCCGGTTGTCGGTTCGAGTTCACCGGAAAGAATACGCAGGAAGGTGGACTTGCCAGCTCCGTTTGCGCCAATGATACCATAGCAGTTTCCGGGAAGAAATTTCAGGTCGGCACCAGAGAAAAGTTTCTGACCGCCGAAGGTAAGAGAGACGTTGTTAACTGTAATCATGATACGCTCCTTGGATTCTTAGGTAATAGAAAAGCGGACGTATTATATTAACATATATTCAGCATAAAAGAAATGACAAAAAACAGGCAAAATCATCGCGTTATAAAATTACCTCATTTTTTTTTCCGCGCGTAATCCTAAAACCCCCATAATTAAAAAAAACCGGCTGGATTAAGGCCAAGCCGGGGCTTGATGAATCAGTTGTCTTTTTTGGAAACCACATGCATCAGCAGATCCAGGATCTTCATGTAAAGCCAGAGCACAGTGAAGGCCAGGCCGTATGCAGCGGACCATTCATATTCCTTCGCATAGTGTTCCTGGACACAGGTGTCGATCAGGGAAAAATCGCTGATCAGGAAAAGGGCGGCAATCAGGATGCCAAATACATCCACAGCAATCATCAGGCCGACATTGTGCAGCAGCTGATGGGCAATTGCACTGGTTGCAGGAATCATGGCGGTGACGGCAAGCATCAATGAGAATGCAATGGAACCGATGATCATGGTCATCAGTACAACATGGAATTTATTCCCGACTCTGATTTTGCCGGATGTGTAGAGCCAGCTCATCACACCGACGACAACAATGGTCAGAAGCAGCGCTTCAATCCCAAGGAAACTATACTTTCCAAGGGCCTTGAAGACCAGGAACGAGATGAAATAGCCTTCGCTGATACAGTAAAGTGTTCCTGTCACCGGGATGGTTCTTCGGACAAAGATGCTGACCAGGTGAGAAAGGAATCCGGCAAACAAGGTGCCGGCGAGAATCATGACTTCCAGACGGGAAACAGTGATGGCAATACCATCCGCAATGCTGAAAGAATACAATGCTGCCTGCCCGGCAAGAACGGTATTCTGAAGGATCACCTGCAGCAACAGGCCAAACAGCGTTGCAATCATGAAATAGCAGGTTTTCAAAGCAATCCCGCGATAGGTGGCACAGCTGCTTTCAGCATGATCCTGAGCCTTGCTCAGCTTTTTCAGAATCGGGTTGGCGTGAAAAAGTGAATGGGCCTCTTTTGCGGAGCCCCGGTTTTGATCCAATACTACAGACATTCTATCGATCCTCCATGTGATCTTATCATTCATGCTCTGGGATTATCGTTTTCCAGAGAGACATGCGGAACATGTTCGTTCACATTCCTTGATACGCAGATCACAGAGAAATGGCAGTGCCTGGAGAAAATTCACTCTTGCCAATGAATCAAGCGAATGATATAATTCGCATCTGAAAAGCGATGAAGGAGACCATGCCGGACAATCAGTCATCGAAGCGAGGGACAGAATGGTGCAAGTGTCCTGTTGGCTGACCGGAAATTCACTCCAGAGCTGCGAGGCTGAAAGACCAGTAGGCTTCGCCGCCTCGGCCGCGTGAAAGGCAGCGAGCGCATACATTGTGTGCGGAAAAAGGGTGGTACCACGTGGCTATAGGCTTTCGTCCCTTGCGGGATGAAAGTTTTTTTATGTCAACAGATACGGAAAGGATGAAACGCAGCATGGGCATGAAGGAACGAATCGGCGAGATCCATGAAGCCATGGTGAAGGAACTCCTGGGAGCAACCAGTACGCAGAATCTTGAGGATATTCGTGTACGTCTTCTGGGTAAAAAGGGAGAACTGACGGCACTGCTTCGCGGCATGGGACAGCTCTCTCCGGATGAACGTCCGAAAGCAGGCCAGATGATCAACGAGGCACGGGCAAAGCTGACGGAAATGCTGGAAAAAAAGGCCGAAGAAATCAAGGCCAGGGAACAGGCTGAAGCACTTGAACGGGAAACCATTGATGTGACACAGCCTGCACAGCTTCCCTCGCTTGGAAGTGCGCATCCGATCAACATGGTCATGGATGAACTGATTGAATGCTTCACCGGCATGGGATTTGAGGTGCTGGAAGGTCCGGAAGTCGAACTGGATCATTACAATTTCGAACTCATGAATATCCCGAAGAATCATCCCGCCCGAGATGCGCAGGATACATTCTACGTGGATGACAATATTGTGCTGCGTACGCATACCAGCCCGATGCAGGCGCGTGCCATGCTCACCAGAAAGCCTCCGATTCGAGTCATCTGCCCCGGTCGCGTATACCGTGCAGACGAAGTGGATGCGACGCACAGCCCCGTCTTCCATCAGATGGAGGGCCTTGTCATTGACAAGGATGTCAATATGGCGGACCTTCGCGGCACGCTCAATGCTTTTGCGGAAAAACTGTACGGCAAGGGAATCACAACCCGTTTCCGTCCCAGCTTCTTCCCCTTTACTGAACCGTCTACTGAAGTTGACCTGACCTGCTCTTCCTGCCATGGAAAAGGCTGCCGGATCTGCAAAGGCACCGGCTGGATTGAAGTCCTCGGCGGCGGCATGGTCAATCCGAAAGTGCTGGAAATGTGCGGCATTGACTCGAGCGTTTATTCCGGCTTTGCTTTTGGCATCGGTCTGGAACGTATTACGATGCTCCGTTACGGCATTTCAGACATGCGGCTTCTGTATGAGGGCGATGTACGCTTCCTCAGTCAGTTCCGGAAGTGACAGGAAAGAGGGTTGAGAGATAATGAAAGTCCCGATGAAATGGATTAATGCCTATACTCCGTGCAATGTGGATGCAGAAACCTTCCAGAAGAATATGATCATGATCGGAAACGGCGTCGAAGGCTATGAGGAGCTTGGGGCCGAGGTTTCTGATGTTATGGTCGGCCGTGTGCTGACCTGTGAAAAGCACCCTGATTCCGATCACCTTCATGTCTGCACGGTGGACGTTGGAAAAGAATCACCGATCCAGGTTGTCTGCGGTGCACCGAATGTTGAAGCGGGTCAGCTGGTTCCTGTTGCCCTGGTCGGGGCACATCTTCCCGGCGGAGTAAAAATCAAGAAGGGGAAACTGCGCGGCGTGGAATCCGAGGGCATGATCTGCTCCGGAGATGAAATCGGTGTCCCGCCGGAACTGTATCCCTCTGTCGGTGCGGCCGGCATTCTTGTGTTCCATGAAGACTATCCTGTGGGCAGTGACGTCAAGCCGATTCTCGGACTGAATGATACAGTCATGGACTTTGAAGTGCTTGCCAATCGGCCAGACTGCCTTTCTGTTTGGGGCATTGCCCGCGAAGCGGCGGTTGCCTGCCATTCAGAGTTCCATAAGCCTGAGGTAACAGTCAGGGAAGTGGGCGGCGACGTCCACGACTACGTTCAGGTGGATGTTGAAGACACGAATCTCTGTCCGAGGTATATTGCCCGTGTCATTCGCGATGTCCGCGTCGGCCCGAGCCCGCTCTGGCTGAGACAGTACCTTTATGGCGCCGGCATGCGTTCCATCAACAATGTGGTGGATATCACGAATTTTATCATGCTTGAGACCGGGCACCCGATGCATGCCTTCGATCTTGACATGGTGGAGGGACGTCACATCATCGTCCGTCAGGCCAGGGAAGGCGAGCAGATCACGACACTGGACGGCAAGCAGCATCCTCTGACAGCTGGCCAGCTTGTCATCTGTGATGCGTCCAGGCCCAGCTGCGTTGCCGGCATTATGGGCGGCGAAGAGTCTGAAATCACGGAAAAGACACACACGATGATGTTTGAGTGCGCCGTATTTGACTATGCGCAGACTCGACTGACGGCCCGTGCACTGGGCATCCGCACAGAATCCTCCGGCCGCTTCGAAAAAGGCGTATCGGCCCGTACCGCCATGGAAGCCATTAACCGGGCTTGCCAGATGATCAATGAGCTTGATGCAGGCGATGTGGTCAGCGGAATCATTGACATTTATCCGAATCCGCTCAAGGAGCAGGTCGTTGAAGCGAGCTGTGAGCGGATTGCAAAGCGGGCAGGTGTTCCGATTCAGCCGGAAGAGATTGAGAAGATTCTCAGGGAACTCCACTTCGGTGTCTCAAGAGATGGAGACCACCTGACGGTCACGGTACCTGATTACAGACAGGATGTTTCAGGCGAGGCAGACCTGTGCGAGGAAGCGCTTCGTGTCTACGGTTATGATAAGATCCCTTCGACGCTGCTCAGAGGTGAGACAACGCCGGGCGGAACCAGCGAGAAGATGAAGCTTCGCAGACGGTTCTCTTCGCTTCTGACGGGTCTGGGTTTCTATGAGATCATGAATTATTCCTTTGTCTCTCCGAAGACACTGGATCTCCTTCAGCTCGCGCAGGATGACCCGAGAAGAAATATGCTGGCCATCCGCAATCCGCTGGGCGAAGATACCTCTGTCATGCGTACGACCCTTGTGCCGGATGTGCTGACGACTGCTGCGCGCAACATGAACCATGGCAATCAGAAAGCCCGGCTGTATGAGCTTTCCCGTGCCTTTGATCCTCAGAACAGGACCGAAGAAGGGCTTCCCACGGAATCGGAGCAGCTTGTGCTGTGCCTGTTTGGTGAGGGGGAAACATTCTATACGGCCAGAGCGGTGGCAGAACGTCTCCTCCTTGAAATGGGTATGCAGACGATGCCAGTGCGCAGCCATCAGACCTACCTGCATCCCGGTCGGACCGCAGATCTCCTCTGCGGAGGCGAGGTTGTGGCCACCGTTGGAGAAGTGCACCCGCAGGTCCGTGAAGCGTTTGATATGCCTGTCAATGCCTATCTTGTGGAAATCAATGTGGAATGTGTGCGTGCCATGCGCAAGCCGATGGGCGAAGTGAAGGCACTTCCGAGATATCCTTCTGTGTCTCGCGATCTGAGTCTTGTGATGCCCGAACAGGTCGAGGTTGGCCCGCTGCTTGAGGATATGAAGCATGCGGCCGGCAAACTTCTGGAAAGTGCCGGCATGTTCGATGTCTATCGTTCCGCAGCGCTTGGCGCGATGAAGAAATCTGTTTCCTTTAACTTTGTTTTCCGTTCGGCCGATCACACCCTGACTGAAGCAGAAATCAGTGCTGCCATGGATGCAGTGATGAAAGCCGCTGCACAGGAAAAGTATCATGCTGTGATCCGTAGCTGAAACGCGGTATGAACTGATCATCGATCCAACCTTCGGCACAGCATCTCCTCCGGATATGCTGTGCCGCTTTTTCTATTCACACGGGCATGAAACAGGACGGATGAAGCGCGGGAGACAGATTGCCGCCTCATTTCTGCCATTAGCCCTGGCGGACCAGTGCCGCCCCGGTTTTTCCGCCAATGCGTTCCACTTGCAGGAAAACAGAGGATTGTGTAGAATAGTGTATGTAATGGGTTTGATTTGCATATTTTTTGCATGCTTCAAATCCTTTGAATAAAGCGGGAGATCTTCTGCGAAAGGCAGGGAGAAACGTATGGCGAACAAGAGAAAAAAAGACCCATTCAAGATTGTATTGATTATTACGGTGATTCTGGGCATTCTCGGTGCAGGATGTATTGTGGGATCGAACTGGATTCGTCAGCAGCGTGCAGAACGCCTTCAGGTTTTGACGGACCAGGTGATCACCGAGAATGCCGAATCGCAGGCCGCATATGAGCAGGCGCTCGAAGAATTTGAATCCGAGCAGGAAGATGGCACCAATCAGGCCTGGCCAAGCCCCAAAGGCGAAGGCTGGGAAGTGGTGGATCTGACCAATTATCCGCTGGAAAGTGTCAGCACAAGGACGATCAACCGTCAGGATGCACTGTATAACGGAATGCTGCTTGTCAATGAATGGCACTCCCGTCCGTCAGATTTCCTTGAAGACAGCCTTGTGAGCGTCTCCAAGGCGACGGACCGCAAGATCAGTGTCAGAGACAACAATGTCCGACTCTTCCCCGATGCTGTTCAGGCGCTTCAGGATGCCATCACGGATGCCAAAGGCGCAAATCTGGAAAACTATGTGGCATATGAAGGATACCGTTCCTGGGATGAACAGAATAATCTGTTCCAGAAGCAGATGGAAAAGTACAACAACCTTCCCGAAGAAGAACGGATTGAGAAAGCCAAAAAGTCTGTGAATTATCCCGGCACCAGTGAATTCAATACAGGTCTGACGACCCGGGTGATCCTGTACAAGGCAAAGGATAATGCAGTCAACAGCATGAAGTTCTTCGAATCTGAGCAGGGCATCTGGCTGTACAACAACAGCTGGAAATATGGCATTGTATTCCGTTTCCCGCTTGCTGACTATCCTGTAAAGGGTACAGCCGATAAGAGCTACAAGACCGGCGTCAGCGTTCAGCTTCAGGCCTTCCGGTATGTTGGAAAAGGAAATGCGGCAGTCATGCATGCCTTGGATCTTTGTCTGGAAGAGTACCTCGATTATCTCCACGAGCACCCGCACATTGCAGTATTTGAGAACGGTGCTCTGAAGTATGAGATTGTTCGTGAGAATGTTGGCAACGGCGATCCCTTCACCGTGCATGTTACGACAAAGCCCGGTGTCAAGAATACCGTGACCAGCCTGGACAACATGGGCTACGCAGTCACAGTGTTTGAATATTGATCATACGAAAGTGCAAATGAAAGCAGGCAGCGAGTTCGCTGCCTGCTTTTATTTGTCCTTCAATCTGGATTGTATACGGGAAACCAGAAGAGACGCGGTCATTCCTCCGGCTTTGCGAAGATCATACGGCCTGCATTTGTCTGCAGGGAGGAGGTCACGACGAGAGCAAGTGTTTCTCCGATGCGATTTCTAGCATCCTCGATGACGATCATTGTTCCATCATCGGTATAGGCGATGCCCTGATTGGCTTCGCGGCCTTCTTTGACCACGGTGGCTGTCATCCGCTCTCCGGGAAGGACAGCAGGCCGAAGGATGGAAGCGAGCTCATTGAGATTCAGAACCTGCAGACCGGATATTCCGGCAATCTTGGTCAGATTGAGGTCTGTTGTGATGACGACCGCTCCGATATCTCCCGAGAGCCTCAAAAGACGGACGTCCGAATCCACGGTATCCTCACTGTCTTCATGCATCGTGCGCACATGCCCGCTGGACAGATTCTGAAGAGCAGCGATGGTATCCAGTCCGCGGCGTCCCCGCGCGCGCTTGGAAGGGTCCTGACTGTCAGCAATGTGATGCAGTTCTTCTACGATGAAATCCGGGATGATCAGATCACCTTCAAAGAAACCGGCTTTATAGAGGGCAAGGATCCGTCCGTCAATCAGGGCTGAGGAATCCAGCAGTTTGTCCGGGATTCCTTTTGACGCGCCTTTGCGTGCGGCACGGTGCGTTTTACGGTGAAACGTGTGCTTCGGGAGGGTGAAAAAACTGCGGATGTACTGTTGAAAGTCGGCAGAACGGACATATCCCAGTGTGTACCCGAGCGTGCCCAGACCGACATAGAGGATGGCAGAGCATGCGGTTGTAAAAATGGAATCGCCCATAAAATGGAGAATATTGGTCAGGAGCGCTGCGACCACAAGACCGGCGGTCATCAGAAGCAGAGCACTCATGAACTGAGGGAACGGGAGCTGCGCAAACTGCTGAAAAACGCGCTGACCTTTATTCACCAGGTATTCTGCGCATCGTCTGGAAAAGAGAAGTCCGACAAAGCCGAAAATCAGGCCGGATCCGATATAGGTTGCGGCAAGGAGCCCCAGCGGAATGACATGGGCAGGGTTTGAAAGGCGGTACCATTCAATACAGCCTGCTGAAATGGCAATGCCGATTCCTGCTGCCAGAATCACGATCAGAATCCGGAAAAGTCGTTTGACAAGAACATGTGTTTCCATAAAGCACTTCCAATCAGATCAGATGGGGAAGGAAGATCAGAACAAAACAGAGATTGCCTGCATGACAGTATCCACACCGATGAGTTTCATTCCTTCCGGTGTCCGGAGCTGTTTCATGTTCTCTTTGGGAAGGACGAGCGTATGAAACCCGAGACGTTCACACTCGGCAATCCGCCGCTCACACTGCGGAATCGCGCGGACCTCGCCGGCAAGCCCGACTTCACCCATCACGGCAATCTCGGGTCCGACAGCCATATCCTTGAGGGAGGAGACGACAGCCGCGCACAGGGCAAGGTCTGCTGCCGGTTCAGATAATTCCAGGCCGCCGGCAATATTGATGTAAATGTCCTGATTATAGGTTTTGCATCCGCAGCGTTTTTCAAGAACAGCAAGCAGAAGGGCGACACGGCCGGTATCCGCGCCACCGACAGTTCGCCGGGGTGTGCCGAAATAACTCTGGGCAGCCAGTGCCTGCACGTCACAGAGCAGCGGTCTTGAGCCTTCCAGACCGCAGAAGACGACAGACCCGCTTGCACCTTTTGCTCTGTGGGAGAGCAGCTGCTCCGACGGGTTGGGGACAACTTTCATGCCGTCACCGGTCATCTGGAAAACGCCAAGCTCATTGACGGATCCAAAACGGTTTTTCACAGCGCGCAGGAGTCTGTACTGGTGCTGATTGTCACCTTCAAAGTACAGCACGACGTCCACCATGTGTTCAAGCATGCGGGGTCCTGCAATTGCGCCGTCCTTGGTGACGTGACCGACAAGGAAAATGGCGGTCCCGCTCTCCTTGGCCATGCGCATGAGCAGAGACGTACATTCGCGAATCTGACTGATGGAGCCGGGGGCAGAGGCCATCTCGGGCCGATACATGGTCTGGATCGAGTCGACCACCATCATATCCGGCGCAAGCTCCTGCATGCGTGTCTCAATGTTGTCCAGCGCGTTCTCCGCCAGAATATACAGATTGTCAGAAGTGATCTGCAGGCGCTTGGCGCGCAGCTTGATCTGGCGGGCTGATTCCTCGCCGCTGACGTACAGAACCTTTTTTCCGTTCCGGCACAGATGGTCGCAGACCTGAATGAGGAGTGTTGATTTGCCGATGCCGGGATCACCGCCCAGAAGCATCAGTCCGCCTTCAACGATGCCTCCGCCGAGCACACGGTCGAGTTCCGAAATGCCGGTTGAGGTACGGATGGTGGTATCTTCAGGGATATCCCTGAGCAGCATGGCAGCGACGCCGCTTCCCGGGCGCTGCTTTGCTGCTTTCACAGGTGCGGCAGCCGATGAAGAGATGGTCTCTTCCATCGTATTCCACGCACCGCATGAGGGGCAGCGCCCTGCCCATTTCGGACTCTCATATCCGCAGGCAGTGCATGCAAAGCAGACTTTTGATTTGGCCATTTCAAACCTTCCTCCTGAGTACACAGCACAGTCTTTTCGCTACAAAGAACGATTATAGCGGAGTGGTTTGGAAAATGCAACGAAGATACGGCGGGTGGAATTGAATTGACAGAGAAAATACGGAACGATATAATGAAGGTCCTGCAAACCATGAGTGCAGGAAATGACTTTCTGGAGGAAACACCATGCTGCGTATTGCGTTGCGGGTTCTTGCCGTTCTGGCTGTATTTGCCTTTACGGTTTTTCTGATTCCGTCCTCTGTGCCTTTTGCAGGGGCTGAGGAGGCGATTCCTGAATATGAGCCGGTGGAACTGGCTGCAACCTCTGTCGAACCGCTTGAAATGGGTGAAATTGCTCCCTATGCACCGCTGAAATCAGGTTTTTTGAAGAACAAAGGCGGCTATCTCGACGACACGATTTCTGTGCAGATTAAGACCACCAGGGCCTATGATACCAAGGTGTTTTTAACCTATGTTCAGATTGCAGATCCCACTCAGCTCCGGACGGCTCCCGCGCAGGCGAACACGTTCAATCCGGACAAATACAGAAGCAAGAAGATCGTCAATGCTGATATTATTGCCAAACGCTGCAAGGCTGTGCTGGCAATCAACGGCGACTATTTTATCGACCGCAAAGAAGGATGCATCGTACGCAATGGCGTCCGCCTTCGTTCTGCCGATTTCGGCGTGTTCGACTGCCTGATTATCGATACGAACGGTGATTTCCATATTCTGAAGACACCCACAGAGGCAGAATTTGATGCCTTTGAAGGTGAGGTTATGCATTCGTTCTCTTTCGGCCCGGGTCTGGTCATTGATGGGGAAGCCCAGACGGATTACAATGCGGGAACCATGGGCGGCACGTCCAAAAAAGCACAGCGTCAGGTGATCTGTCAGATGGATAAGCTGAGCTATCTGATTGTGACCACACACGGCCCGGAGCAGTCCGGTTCTGAAGGCATGTCCCTCAAGCAGCTTCAGGCATTCCTGATGGAGCTTGGTGTTCAGCAGGCGTATAACCTCGATGGCGGCTCTTCAACCTGGCTTGTATTGAACAATGACAAGATCAATCACAAGAGCAAGCGCGGCATTGCTGATATCATTTATTTTGCAACAGCACAGGAGGGAAAGTAATGTACGGTGAGATGGAAGTGCTCTTTCGGCTGGGGCCTTTGAGCGTAACTCCGTACTCGCTGATGATGGGGCTTGCTTTTCTGCTTGCACTGGCTGTCACCTTCCTGACTGCACGCAGGGTATTTTCCGCCGAAAGGATCGTCACCATGGTGTGTCTTGGCACCGTGGCCGCCATCCTCGGCGGACATCTTGTTTACAGCCTTGCTTTTTTCCCGGCCCTGGAAGTGGATTACGGCGGATATTCGTTCATTGCGCGGCTTCATGAGGGCGGCTCAACCCTTTTCGGGGCCGTCTTCTTTGTGATACTTGCCTGCTACCTGCTGGCGAAACACTGGCATGTCAGGACTGCTGATCTGATGGATGCTGCAGCGCCGGGAGCGGCTGTTGCGATCTGCGTGGGGCGCATCGCGGAATACTTCAATGGCCAGGGTCTTGGGCAGGCGGTAGAGGATGCTGCATTTCAGCGCTTTCCGTTCGCAGTGTGCACCTATATGGATGAAGAGTGGTCCGAATGGTACCTTGCGGTATTTGTGTTTGAAGCAGCGGCGGCCCTGATCCTGTTTGCTGCCCTGCTCCTTCTTCGGCGCCGCACGCTTCGTCCCGGCTTCCTGTCCGGTTTCTTTCTGTCCGCATTCTGTGCATCCCAGATTTTCCTTGAACAGCTTCGCGCAGATGACTGCATCCGCTTCGGGTTTGTGCGGCTTACGCAGATCTGCGGACTGGTTGTGCTGGTTGCCCTGCTTTCCGCACGGATCGTTCGACGGGTCCGCACAAAGGGATGGACATGGGAAGAAACGGTTCTTGTGGTTCGTTTTCTTGCTGCAACCTTCTGTGTCGTGTTTACAGAGTTTGCATTTGAAAAGCCCCAGTATTATCCGTATCTGTCCGCATGCATTGTGCTTCTGGCACTGAGCATTGCCTGCCCGGAAATCATCAGGGCCAGAAAGGGCCATGCGGCTCTGCACATCGGCGGTGCCGCGATCAGCATCATCCTGGGTGGTGCGATGCTGTATATCCTGACGCTGGGACTTGAAAATGAATGGGACTATCTCTACGCACTCATGGCAGCGTGCGTTTCAGTGATGGCATTTGATGCCTGCCCGAGAAACAAACAGGAATAATAGAAAGAGGCGGTTAAGTGTATCGCGTAGTTCATCCGAATGCTCCACTTGAAGGCACTCCGCAGGAAAATGCATACCTCGTTCTGGATGAAGTCGGCAACACAGCCGGTCAGGGCCGTGTGATTTATCAGTATTTGCCGCATATGGATCCGGACTGTCCGATTAATCTGTATTTTGATATGAAGTGTGATCTTGCCGGGAGATATGTGCTTCTGGGAGCACTCCTTGCAAGAGCGCGTCAGCTCCGCGATGTGGACCCTACGGTGCATGCCAGGGTATACACCATGGTCCATCCGGAAGATACTGACTCTCAGGCGTTTTATACGAGCAGTGGAATGTCTCTTGAGCAGCGGGAATCGCTGGTCACTCTTCAGGTGCCGCAGGGAGAGAGCCGTCTGCCGATGGGATGCCAGGTGATTGCTGTTCCGATGAATACGCCGGAGGAAAAGCTTGGATTTCTCAGCCGGCTGAACAACAATGATATTCGGCATGTTGATTTTGTCCTTCTTCAGCAGTTTATGCGGACCTCCCATTTTCAGATTCTGGGTCTGACCCGTGAGAACAGCGTGGTGGCAGAACTGATGATGGTTGGAAACGGAAATTCGGCAGAGCTGATGGCCATCTATACGTATCCGACCTGCAGAGGTCAGGGACTGGCAAAGGCACTGCTGCACAGAAGCATGGTGATTCTTCAGTCGGAAGGCGTTTCACATTTTGAGGCCCGCATCATGACCCGGTCAAAGCCTCAGATGGGGCTCGCGAATGCTTTTGGCGCACAGGAAGAGGAAGTCATTTCTCTTTTCCCGGAACTGATGCTGTAAAAAGAGGAGTGCAATATGGCAAAACTGTATTTTCGCTATGGCGCCATGGGGTCATCCAAAACAGCCAATGCCATCATGGTGCAGTATAATTACGAAGAGCGCGGTCAGCATGTGCTGATGGTCAAGCCTGCCATGGAAAACCGGGACGGGGCAAGAACCGTAATGAGCCGGTGCGGACTGAAGACAGAGTGTGTCTATATGGAAGAACTGCCCGGGATGGACCTTTCTTCCTATGCCTGCATCATCATCGATGAAGCGCAGTTTCTGAGTAAGGATCAGGTCGCATTTCTGGTTCATGTGGTGGATGATCTGAATATTCCCGTGATTGCCTATGGTCTGCGCACCGACTTCCAGAACAACTTTTTTGAGGGCAGTCTGTGGCTGATGGCCTGGGCCGATACCATCGAAGAAGTCAAGACGATCTGCTGGTGCGGAAAGAAAGCCATCTGCAATGCGCGCGTGTACAACGGAAAAGTCGTCAAGGAAGGGGATCAGATCCTTCTTGGCGGCAACAGTCAGTACATCTCCCTGTGCAGGAAGCACTGGGCGAACGGGAATGTGGGGCCGTTTGAAAACCTGCATCTGGGTGACTGATGCTGTGCCGTATCCGGCATAAAATCACGATTTCAGAATTTCCTGTTGCATTCGAGAGAAAAAAGTGCTATAGTATCGCCCGTCGCCAAAAGGCGGTTGCTGATATAGCTCAGTCGGTAGAGCGCATCCTTGGTAAGGATGAGGTCCCCAGTTCGAATCTGGGTATCAGCTCCAGAAAGAGTCATGAATCGTTGGTTCATGACTTTTTTTGTGCTCATTTTCCCCCTTTGAAAGCAGCGTTTGTGCAGAACATGAAAAAATCTCCGTTCCGGGTTTGGTCAGCCCGGGACGGAGAAAAGAAACGAATGCTTACAGGTACCTTCTGCGAGGGATCATGCGAAGGATGACCAGGCGAAGCTTCTGCCACCAGGTCAGGCGGCGGGTAAGCGACAGGACCGTTGTCCGGTAATAGTCAATATCGGATGGCAGCGGCAGCTCATGCCCATAGAAGACGGCTGACGCACAGTCGCTGAGCTGGCTTACCGCGTCTTCGGGAAGACTCTGGGAAGCGATCCGTTCGAGGAAAGAGGACGGGGTTTCCGATGGCAGTCGGTCAAAATGCATGACGTGAAGCACCGCAAAGAGCTCATGGACCCAGACCATCCATCTCTCCCGGTCGGTTTTCTTCCTCTTTGCACGCTGTTCCGGCAGAGTGAAATAATATCTCAGCACGAGAATGGCCAGGAGCAGGAACAGGAGGAGCCATGGGAGAACGCTGCGCTGCCCTGAAGG
>R21__coassemble_996_pt1 | contig 20682 bp, 13 predicted proteins | sample R21__metabat2_high_PE_034 | metagenome-assembled genome bin R21 | reverse complement strand
GTATCTCTCCAGCGCCTCGGTCCCCGTTCTGCTCAAGCCCAACGCCGGACTTCCCCGCGTAGCCGACGGCAAAACCGTGTACGATGTGGGCCCGGACGCGTTTGCAGACTCCGTTGCCGATATGGTCCGCAAGGGTGTGCGGATCTGCGGAGGCTGCTGCGGAACCACGCCAGACTACATCCGCGCGCTCGACCTCCGCCTCCGTGATCTCGCTCCGGTGCCGCTCTCCGAAAAGGAAACAACCGTCATTTCGAGCTACACGCATGCGGTCGTCTTCGGTGATGATCCGGTGCTCATTGGGGAGCGCATCAATCCGACGGGCAAAAAACGGTTTAAGCAGGCGCTATCCGACCACGACATCGGTTATGTGCTTCGTGAAGGCATCTCCCAGCAGGAGGCCGGGGCGCATGTACTGGATGTCAATGTCGGCATGCCGGGAATTGATGAGCCGTCGCTTCTCACCGAAGTGGTGACTGAGCTGCAGTCGGTCGTGGATCTCCCCCTGCAGATTGACACCTCCAATCCGGAGGCCATGTCCCGTGCTCTGCGCCTGGTCAACGGCAAACCTTTGATCAATTCTGTCAATGGCACAGAGGAAAGCATGAATGCCATCTTTCCTCTGGCCCAAAAATACGGCGGCGCCATCATCTGCCTGACACTGGATGAGCACGGCATTCCCGAAACTGCGGAGGGCCGCGTTCAGATTGCCAGGCGCATGCTTGAAAAAGCCGCTGCCTACGGCATTGCCAGAAAGGATCTGGTGTTTGATCCCCTGGCCATGACCGTGTCATCCTCTGCGGATGCCGCAGTGGTCACACTGACTGCACTGAAACGGATCCGTGAGGAACTCCACTGCCATGTGTCCCTCGGTGTGTCCAATGTTTCCTTCGGCCTTCCGGCCCGCGACGGAATCAACGCCGCCTACTTTGCCCTTGCACTGCAAAGCGGACTGAGCTGCGCGATCATGAATCCGCATTCGTATGACATGATGCGGACTTACCACGCCTTCAGAGCCCTGAGCGGGCTGGATGACCACTGCATGGATTACATCCGTTATGTCGAAAACCATGCGCCGGTCACCTCTGCCGCTTCTGTTCCGTCAGCGCCAAAGGAAAGTGCCGAGTCTGGAAGCCTTCTGCAGTCCGCGATCGAAAAAGGACTGAAGGACGAAGCGGTGCAACAGGCGGCAGACAGGCTCAAAACCCACGCACCGCTTGACATCATCTCCGGGGAAATCGTCCCTGCCCTCAACCGCGTCGGTGCCCGTTTTGAGCAGAAAACCCTGTTTCTTCCTCAGCTCCTTATGAGTGCGGAAGCCGCCACCAGCGCAATTGATGTCCTCAAAGGTGCCATGAAGGAAAATGTGTCCGCCCGCTCCGGAAGCTGTTTTGTCCTCGCCACAGTCAAAGGCGATATCCATGACATCGGTAAAAATATCGTCCGTCTGCTTCTGGAAAGCTATGTTTTTGCTGTACCGTTTCTGGGCAAGGATACGCCGCCCGAGGTCATTCTGGATGCCGTGGGCCGGCGGCATGCACCGATGTGCGGTCTGAGCGCGCTGATGACCACAACCGTTCCCGCCATGGAAGAAACCATTGCCCTCATTCATCGGGAAGCGCCATGGTGCCGCGTCATTGTCGGCGGTGCCGTTCTCACACAGGAATATGCTGACCGGATCGGGGCGGATGCCTATGCTCCGGACGCCATGGCCTGCGTTCGCATTGCAGAATCCATAGAAGCACATACTTCCGGAAAGGATCTCTTATGACTGAATTTTCAAGAACCGGACTGCTGCTCGGTGAAGCAGCCATGACACGCCTCGCTTCCAGCCGCGTCGCCGTCTTCGGCGTGGGCGGTGTGGGCGGGTATGTCGTGGAAGCCCTTGCCCGTTCCGGGATCGGCGCACTGGATCTCGTTGACAATGACACGGTTTCCCTGACCAATATCAACCGCCAGATCATTGCACTGCATTCAACCATCGGCAGGTACAAGGTCGATGTTGCCAGAGAACGTGTCCTGGATATCTCTCCCACCTGCCGTGTTCAGACCCATCAGACATTTTTCCTCCCGGAGACAGCGGATCAGTTTGATTTTTCTGCCTATGACTATGTGGTCGATGCAGTCGATACCGTCAAAGCAAAGATCGGCCTGATTCTTTCAGCCCAGGCCGCCGGAGTCCCCATCATCTCCTGCATGGGTGCCGGAAACAAGCTCAATCCCTCAGCCTTCCGTATTGCGGACATCTATGCCACCTCCGTCTGCCCGCTGGCAAGAGTCATGCGCACAGAATGCAGAAAGCACGGGATCGATCATCTGAAAGTACTCTACTCCACAGAGCCCCCGAGAACCCCGCTGAGTCCACCGGACGAAGCTCTTCCGCAGGGAAAGCGGAGTATTCCCGGCTCCACGGCGTATGTCCCGTCTGTTGCCGGCCTGATGATCGCCTCCGAGGTGATCTCTGACCTGATCTCCAAGGACAGCTGAATATCCTGAAAATGAAACAATCCGCGGCCCAAAGCCGCGGATTGTTTTGTGGTCGGTTGTTTTATGCGTCCTGTTTCTTCCATGCGGAACGAACTGCGAGTACAAGCCATACACAGGCAATGATCATCAGGACATAGCATCCGTCCATCGGGACAAAATCAAGGAAAACAATTTTCTTTTCAAGCATGAACTCGGCGACCATCACCAGTCCCATGCTCAGGAGCAGAGAAATCCACTGCGTGATGATCACGGAACGTTTGACCGGTCTTGGCATGCGGAGCTGACAAATCACCAGGAGGGCAGCAAAGACCAGGGCTGACAGAATCTGGCCGACCCGTACAACACCCCAGCGCATCAGATCATCCTGACGCATGCTTTCCATCAGAACGGTCAATGCGCAGAGCACGGCAGCCGTCATGATTGCCCGTGAACCCGCCCTGCGCGCATGCATTCTCCACAGAACGACCGCAAACACAAGTGCCGCAACCCCGATGAACAGGGCCACTGCCCAGCGGTAATTGCCATAATAGGCATCTTCCACAGAGAAAGGCAGTCCTTCGAAGAAGGACGCGTCCTCCAGATGGAAGAGACTCATGCCGGTATATTCTTCCGGATCAAATGCATCGACAGAGAACCAGTCATCAATCGGCCATCCGTATCCCTGTCCGGCGATCAGGTCGGCAATTCTGCCAATCCCGTAGGTGATCAGTCCGGGGATGCTGACCATATCCAGAATTCGTGCAAAGCTCTGTCCGGTGACTTTTGCTGTCAGCCAGGCTGCCAGCACAACACCGACAAATGCGCCGAACACCATGAAGCCGCCTTCTGTAAAGTGAAAGAACCATCCAAGGCCTTGTTCCATAAACCAGGGCAGCCTGCACAGGCAGTACATGAGTCTTGAAATGAGCACAGACAGCGGGATCGCTGTCACAGCCATCCAGCTTGCCGTCTCCTTTTTGAATCCCTTCTGCTTACATTGAACTGCAAAAAGCAGGATTCCGATCAGGCTCGCGGCAGCAAGCCATACACCATAAGGTTGAAGCTGCATGTCGAATTACTCCTCTGCAGAAGCAAAATAGATGATGTCAGAGATTTCTCTGGAGTCAGGATTCTTGTGAATCCGTTCAAACTTGAGTTTGCCTTTTGCGTTCTTCGGGAAAATTACATTGGTGGATCCGCCGCCGTCGAGATTGTAGGCAACCAGGGCGTCCGGGAACAGATCTTTGATATATTCCGCAAACACCTGAACGCTCATGCCGCTGGAGGCATCTGCTTTACCGTTGCATTCAACAATGGCATACTGCAGTTTTCCGAGCTGCACAATCGCCACGCGCTGCATCCGGTAGGGATACTGGAACTGATCCCCGCTCTTCTTGGCCAGTGCAACCGCACTCTGCGAAATATCCTTGACCTCACCGTTCTCAACCAGAACCGGGCCCAGGTTAAAACTGTTGATGAGCTTCACGCCCTCGGGAAATGCCTCCACAGCCTTCTGAATGGAGGCTGAATCAGCACAGTACACGACATGGAAATCACCGTTGGAGTCAATCAGAAGAACATCACGCTGGCCGTTGGACTTGTCACGGTAAAAAGCTCCCTGGCGCACAATATATCCGCTGTCATGGAAATACTTGAAAAAGTCTCCGTTCACAGCTGCCACAGCATTGGCCGCTTTCGCCATTTCTGCCGCTTTCACGCGCTTGGTATTGTCATAATCATCATAACTCATCGCGGAACGGATCTGAGTCGGATCCGCTATGGTGACACGGACAATATAGCAGTTAATCTTCTGCTTGCCTTTCTTATCCTTGAACTGAACAACATCGTGTGTAATCACAGCATGAATGCTGCTGTCCGTATATTCTGTATTGTCCGCGTTCAGATTGTCCAGCTTCAGCTGTTTTCCCTTGACCAGCTGGTCGAGTTCCAGCGGCTGAACATCTGCGGCTTCCAGCGTCAAGGGAGCCAGCGGAACATCAGTCACATCGGGTCCTTCAAACGCATGTGTAAATTCCGTCTCCGCAAGTGCAGGGGACGCGATCAGAAACGCCATTGCAACGAGCATCAGGCATGTCACCACATAGCGGAAAACATTGGCCTTCATTCGGTACGCACATCCTTCCATTTGATCAATGTACAGGCGGATTATATCATGAAGGGTTCAAGGCATCAACCTGACAACTTTGATTCCTGTGCCTCAATGGACAATCCGGTAGGTTCCGTTTTCTGTCTGCGGCACGCCGACATACCCGCAAGTGATGGTTTTTTCAACCTTCACCTGATCCTGGTCGAACACAAATGCAAAGTGGTTTTCCACTTCTGTTTCATACCACAGAACAGAAAGATGCAGCACTCCGTCGGATGTAAACCAGGCAGAGGAACTGACCTTGGTAACCACTTCTCCCAGAGCGCCATAATCCAGCGTGCCCTGAATGGAGGAGCCTGACAGGTCTGCCTTCAGTGTCTGTGTCCTGCCGCCTTCTGTAAATGCCAGTGTCAGGATTCCCTTTTCTTCCTGCATGCAGATCCGCTCTGCACATTGCTGTTCCCTGACCTGCCTGCCCATGCCGTGCATGGGACCAAAGAAGATACCATCACCGGTTATTTCCAGTTGTCCGTCAGGCAGATGCCTTGTCCAGTCCGGCTCTTCCGCTGTCCATGGTCTTGGAATGCTGAGCCGCGAAAGACGCTCACGCAGATGATGCCAGGCCTCCGGATTTTCAGGGATCCCGCCTTGCTTCAGTTCAGGGAGAAGCATGCCGAAAACAATGTCCAGCGTGACCTGCGGTCCATAAACCGGACGATCTTCGCCTCGGATGGCTTCCGGAAGATGAAGATCACTGGTCCGCAGTTTTTCCCCGTTGTATCCTGACTCGAAAATAGAAATGATCAGTTCTTCAGACGGAACCACAATGCAGAACTGTCCAAACGCCCCGTCCGCTCTGTAGGACCCTTCCGGCCTGCACATCCACATCTGATAGCCATACCCGACACGGTTGTCATAAATCCAGGTTGACCGGGAAAAAGCCGTTTCGTTCTCCAGTTGACAGGTTGTGGCCTGACGGACAAACTGTTCGTTCAAAATCCGGGTTCCGTCCCACACACCGCCGTCGAGGTAGAGTTTCATAAGCCGCAGATTGTCCTCGGCCGTGGTAAACAGCCCTCCCCCTCCGTTGCAGATGCCGTCGGCTGTCTTCCTGCAAAGAATATGCTGTTCGTCGATGCCGATCACCGGAAACAGTTTCAAAGCAAGCCATTGCGTCATCGCCATCCCGGTCACCTTTTCAACAATCGCAGCAAGAATGGTTGACCCGTGACTGTCATATCTCCAGAACGTGCCCGGCTCATGCTGGATCTCCGCACCGAGGTGCCGCTCAATCCAGTCCACAGGATAGCCCGACTGTTCCGGAGGAAATCCTCCGCCCATCACCAGAAGATCCCGGATCGTCAGCTGTTTCAGCCATTCACTCGGCTGGGAGGGCACTTTGTCAGGGAAAAAGTCAATCACTGCCTGGTCCAGGGACAGAAGGCCTTCCCGCTCACAGATTCCGATCGCTGTCGCGGTATAGGTTTTGGTCAGGGAATGGTCCGCATGAACATGTCCTGCGCCAAAGGGTGCCCAGTATCCCTCTGCGCAGATTTTCCCTCTGCGCATGATCATGATCGCCCGCATTTGTGTATGTCCGCTTTCTTCAAGCACATCCAGCAGCTTTTCCACTGCACCGCTCGGAATTCCCACTGATTCCGGCGACGTGCGCATGAATTCTTTCCGCATGATAATCCCCCTCTGTTTTCCTTTTGATCTGTTCTGCTTTTTTCGTTTCACGCTCAGCTTTTGCTGATCTTCCACTGCAATGTGGAGAAATTGACCTCCAGTTCCGCCCACGATGCGCCGTTCTTCCACCGAATGCACATCCCGTTTTTCCCCTCCCTCTGCACCGTAATCTCGGCACCGGAGGAAAATGCAGGATGCGTATTGCGCAGGCGCAGCAATTCAATCTGTTCAAGAACCACCGGCCGATTCAGCTCTTCGAGTGCCTCATCCATTGAATAGCAGTGCCTGTTCATTTCTCTGTTGTCTGCAGACGGATCCCGAATAAAAACATCCTCATCATTTTTCCCTGCCAGCAGATCCACATACCAGACCTGCGGTTTGCCTGGCATGAACATCTGTACAGCTCTTGCCAGCACCAGTTTGCGGTCATCACATGCCAGTGCGGAATAATAGGTCATATCCATCTGATAGACTTCCGGCTTCACCCCATGAAGCATCTTTTTCCTTCCGCCCCGTAAAACCAGTCGTTCGGTCAGCGCGTCGATGCGCTCGTCCGGCACGAGCCCATGCGGGTCACGAATGGGAATCCCGTCGTGACAGCCCAGCATATTGATCGCCGTGATTTCATCCAGAATCTGTTCCTGTGCCCAGTCGATCAGGTATTGCGGATCACCGGTGTCAAGCGCATCCAGAACCAGCGCTGGCAGAAAATAGTCATAGACCGGGCACCCCAGACCTGCCAGTTTCCTGTATGCGCCAGTATGATAGGCCGCATGGATTTCCGGCAGGACTTCCAGATTGTAATTCGTCGCCATCTCCCTGATCTTTCCGAGGATTTCCCAGGTTTCCGGTTCATTCATGAAATTGATTCTGCCGCGGGCTTTGTGCACCCGGGTAAATGCATCCAGACGAATCAGCGACGCTCCGTAGGATGACAGCTTTTCAAGCGTCTGATCATACCATTCCCATACGAGCGGGCTTTGCACATTCAGATCCATCTGGCCGAGATAATGCCTGTGGCTTTTCAGAAATGCCAGGACTGGCTCCCTGCAGTCTTCAAAACTGCCCCAATCCATTTCTTCCGGAGGAATTCCCTTCTGCGTCCTGGCATTCACCCACGCACACAGACTCATGGCCCGGTCATAACCGTATCCTGTGACTTCAAGGACATCGAACACCGTCAGTTCAGGATAAATCACCTTCTGGTAAAAGGTATTCCAGTAGGGCACATCGCGCCCGTCCGGCAGACGGACCATCAGGATGGGAAGCCCTGCCTTGCGCAGGTTCCGGGCCAGGAAATCGTCCTCGCCAGGATGAATCACACCGTCCTCACCAATCTCCCCGCAGCCCGACCAGAACCTGTTCCAGTCAATAAAGAAATCGCGGTAGACAGACTGATCTCCTCTGCGGAGAATATCCTGGAACTGCGGCGAAAGCACGGACAGGTGGTTCAAAATGAAATCGAATGTCAGATCAATATTCATCTTCCGCAGTTCTTCGAGGTTTTCCACTTTGACAAGTGAAGGACAGAGATCATAGGAAATCACAGAAAAACCCCTGTCCAGATCGGTATTGAACGCGGTCGGCAGAAGATAGAACGAACGGAACGCATCCTTCAATTCAGGTCTTTTCAGAAATGCGATCATTCCGCCCATATTCTCTCCAATGCTGTCCGGATAGGCATTCAGCATAGCGCCCAGATGCACGTGCATTCCTCCTCCATCTCGATGTACATGTTCATGCAGTCTATTGTTTCAGGCATATCCTGCTCATCGTTTTTTCCTCAATATTTCTGGAATCCATTGTACCACAAAAGAAGTACGCATGGTATCCGGCCGTCCCTCCTTCATAGGACAATTTTCGTCTTTCCAGCAAGGCCTGATGCCTTCATACAATCTTCTGCTGGGAACCTTGCTTTTCTTCTTATTTTCTGTATCATTCGTCTGAATACTCTATGAAGGGATCTGAGTGTCATGATGTATACAAGATCTGTCCATTTTTATGAAATCGATCAGATGGAGATTGTCCATCATTCCAGATATATCCTTTATTTCGAGGAAGCACGGCTGGATGCCATGCAGCAGCTGGGCTTTGGTTATGAACGCCTCATGGAGATGGGGCTTGCAAGTCCTGTGACCGGCATTTCCTGTGAGTATATTCAGCCTGCCCGTTATCCGGATGTGCTGGATATTCAGATTCTTATCAGGGAGTACGACGGCGTTCGTTTCTGCTTTGCCTATGAAGTCAGAAGACAGACGGACCACGCCCTTCTGTGCCGCGGCGAAACAAAACACTGTCTGATTGGAAAAGCAGGGCTTCCGGTCCGCATCCGTACGCATTACCCTGAGATTCACGCTCTCATGCTCCGCTGGCTTGAGGAAAGTGCGCAGTCTGCCGCATCCGTTCAGTAAACCCCCGCCGCGTACCTTTTCATCATTTTCCATCCGTTCAGAAAGGCATTCTCACCATGAAAAGAGACATTACTCTGGCATTCCGCTATGCCTCACGCCATCTCTGGCAGTATCTTCTGGGTCTGCTTTCCCTGCTTCTGGTTGACTCGATTATCACCGTGATTCCCCGCCTGACCGGTCAGATCACGGACGGTCTGACCTATGGCATCACAACCGGCAGTGCAGTTGCACCCATGACCATGGCAGACGTCACACCGCTTGTTCTTCGCATTCTGGTGTGCGGAGCGCTCGTTTCCCTGGGACGCTTTGGCTGGCGTTACTTCCTTCTCGGTGCTTCCCGCTCCATTGAAAAAGAAATGCGCAACGATCTGTTCTCGCATCTCGAAACGCTTTCGATGCGCTATTACAACACCCATAAAACCGGTGATCTGATGGCGCATTTCACCAATGATCTGCAGTCTGTCCGCAACCTGATGGGCATGACCGTGATCACCACCTTCGATGCCTCCATCATGCTTATCATGGTGCTGTATTCCATGTTCCGTTTTGTGCATCCCCGGCTGACCTTTTTTGCCATCATGCCCATGATGCTCATTGTCCTGTGCTACTCTTTTTTTGCCAAAGCCATGCACAGGCGCTTTCTCGAAAAACAGGAAGCCTTTTCTGAACTGACCGATCATGTCCAGGAGACGGTCAGCGGCATACGCGTCATCAAGGCCTTTGTGCAGGAGCACTTTGAGCTTGCCGCATTTGCACTGAAGAATCAGAAAACCAAGGAGAAAAACCTCGGCGTCGTCCGTCTGATCGCGCTGGCCATGCCGCTTCTGGATCTCATTATTGGTCTTTCCATGCTGATCACCCTGATCTATGGGGGCTATCTGACCATCAACCGTTCCATCACCGTCGGTCAGTTTGTCACTTTCAACAGCTATATCGGCATGCTGGTCTGGCCCATGATTGCGGTTGGGGAATGTGTCTCAAGCATGAGCCAGGGACTGGCAAGCCTTGGCCGAATCCGCACGATCCTGCACGAAGTCCCGGATATTTCTGATACACCTGACTGTCGGCATGATATCACCGCCCTGAAGGGCAGCATCACCCTGGATCATCTGACTTTTGCCTACCCGGACACGCATGGCGTTCCTGTCCTTCAGGATCTGTCCGTCAGCGTCCGTGCCGGGGAAACGCTGGCCATTGTCGGGCACACCGGCTGCGGAAAAACCACCGTCATCAGTCTGCTCGAACGCCTCTATGATCCGCCTGAAGCGGACATGATCTGCATTGACGGGGTGCCGGTTTCCCGCATTCCCCTGCGTGTGCTGCATGAGCAGATTGCATGCGTGCCTCAGGACAGCTTCCTGTTTTCCGATACCATTGAAAACAACATTGCTTTCGGCATGGATGCGCCAGATCATGCAGTCATCGAATCGGCTGCCCGGGCTGCCTGTCTGCATGACAATATCATGATGTTTCCTGAGGGATACCAGACCCGCATCGGCGAGCGCGGCGTTACCATATCCGGCGGTCAGAAACAGCGCACCGCCATCGCCCGCGGGCTGGTCCGCAACGCACCGATCCTGATCCTGGACGATGCCCTCTCCGCGGTTGATACCGATACCGAAGAACAGATTCTTCAGAACCTGAAAACACTTCGAAGCGGAAAAACCAACCTGATCATCGCCCACCGGATTTCCACGGTTCAGCATGCCGATCATATTCTGGTACTCGACCACGGCCGTACCGCTGAATACGGAACCCATGAAGAACTGCTGGCGCTGGGCGGCATCTACCGGGATCTCTTTGACCGCCAGCAGCTCGAAAAACAGCTGCATCAGGATCGAGGTGAAGACGAATGAAAAAGAGGGACCGCAATCCGGATATTCAATATGAAGGCAATGCGCTTGTGCGCCTTCTGGCCTATATGAAACCGCATCTCGCTTCATTCTTCGTCTGTCTTCTCCTGGTTTTGTTGGTCACAGCGCTCGACCTGTACAGACCCACGCTCATCGGCAATGCGATCGATCAGTACATTACCGTCGGGGATGATACGCCGCTGACCGTTGAGGAGCGCTTTTCCGGCGTTCTCCGCTCTGGCGGCATTTATGCCGTCATCCTGCTTCTGCTGTTTATCTGCAACCGTTTCCAGTATCTGATGATGCAGAAAACCGGTCAGCAGATCATTTATGATCTGCGCAATACCCTGTTTGAGCATGTGCAGGCTCTGACCATGCGTTTCTTTGACGTGACACCAGTAGGCAAAATCGTCACAAGACTGACCAACGATGTCGAGGCGATCAATGACGTCTATTCGAATATTCTTGTCCGCCTCTTCCAGAACTCGGTGAAAGTCATCGGGCTCGCCTGCATCATGCTTGCCATGAATACACGTCTTGCCCTGACCTGTTTTGCCCTGCTCCCTCTTGTGATCTTCCTGACGGCGCTTTTCCGCACACTGTCTCGAAGAGCCTATCAGGTATCGAGGACCCGGCTTACAACAATCAACACGTTCCTCTCCGAACACCTTTCCGGCATGCGCATCATTCAGATTTTTGCCCGGGAAAAAGAAAAAGGCGACGAGTTCAGAGAGAAAAGCGAAGAACTCTATCAGGCCAATTTCCGTGAAATCCTCATTGATGCCATCTTCCGTCCGGCCACCTATATGACGTATGTATGCTCTCTGGCCATTCTTCTGCTCGCCGGAGCATCCAGTGTGATTTCAGGGGCTATCTCCATCGGCACGCTCTATATCTTTATCTCCTATCTAGAATCCTTCTTCAATCCGATCCAGGAGCTTGCCCAGCAGTTTGCCACCCTGCAGTCAGCCATTGCTTCCTCGGAAAAGATATTCACACTGCTCGACACGCGTCCGGATATTCCGCCCGACGATCATCCGGAAATACTTCCCGCTGTCCATGGGCGTGTCGAGTTTGATCATGTCTGGTTTGCCTATCAGGGCGAAGACTGGGTCCTGAAGGATGTCTCCTTCACCATTGAGCCCGGGGAAAGGGTTGCCTTTGTCGGTGCCACGGGCGCCGGAAAATCCTCGATTCTCAATCTGATCGGGCGGTATTACGACATCCAGAAAGGCACCATCCGTATCGACGGAAAAGATATCCGCACGCTTTCCCGTGAGCAGATCCGCCGCAGTATCGGTCAGGTCCAGCAGGATGTGTTCATTTTTACCGGCGACGTCGCTTCCAACATCCGTCTGCGGGATGACTCCATTTCAGACAGCCAGGTCCAAAAAGCTGCAGAGGCGGTCAATGCCGCGCCGATGATTGAACGCCTGAGCGGAAAATACCAGCATCCCGTCTCCGAGCGCGGGGCCACCTTTTCACAGGGAGAACGGCAGCTGCTTTCCTTTGCCCGGACCCTTGCCTATGACCCTGCCATCCTGATTCTGGATGAAGCCACCGCAAGCATTGATACCCATACAGAGCAGCTGATCCAGGAGGCCATTGCCCGGCTGATGCAGGGACGCACCTGCATCATGGTCGCGCACCGTCTGTCCACCATTCAGAATGCCGACTGCATTATGGTCATGCATCACGGGCGGATCCGGGAGCGCGGGACGCACCAGCAGCTGCTTTCCCTCAATGGCATTTACGCCAAACTCTACGCCCTGCAGATCGCATCCCATTAAAAACAGACGCCTTCACACTCGGCCATCCTCAGCTTTCTGTTCTTCCCGGGATGTCTGCCTTTCCTTCCCCTTCTGCTTTTTCGCAGAAACATTTTCCGGTTTCGCATTGAGCTCCCCTTCCCTTTGCGATATAATTGCCCTTGGCCTTATGTTCGTTAGGGAGGTGAATCGATTTGTCATCGGGTTCCTATGTGGCCGTCGTCGGGGGAATCAACGTTGATATCAGTGGAACCTCTGATTCAAAAATGATTCTCGGAGACTCCAATCCCGGACGGGTGACCCTTTCCCTGGGCGGGGTTGGTCGCAATATCGCGGAAAATCTTCTGCTGCTCGGCATGCCCTGCCATATGGTGACTGTGCTCGGTGATGATCTGCACGCTGAAACCATTCGCACCCACTGCAGCCGCATCGGTCTTGACCTCAGCGCCTGCGAGACTATACCGGGTGCCAAGAGCAGCACGTACCTGTGCATCAATGATGTCAACGGTGATGTCATGACCGCCATCTCCGATATGTCGATCTGTGAGCAGATTACGCCTGAATTTCTCGGGCGGCATCTGGACGAAATCAATCATGCGGATTTTGTCATCGTTGATGCCAACATCCCCGCCCCGGCCGCCGCTTTCCTCGCCGACTGGTGTGAGGTTCCCCTGATTGCCGACACGGTTTCCATAAAGAAAGCTGCCCGGCTTTCCCCCTGCCTCTGGCGTCTGTATGCCATCAAACCCAATCGACCCGAAGCAGAGCTTCTCACCGGTGTGAACATTCACGGCACCCAGGGGCTTGAGGAAGCCGGCAGTGTGCTTCTCTCGGAAGGTGTCCGCAACGTGTTTATCTCCCTGGGCAGCCAGGGCGTATATTATGCAGATCAGGAGCATCACGGCATTCAGCCCTGTGTTCCAGGTAAGATTCTCAATACCAACGGCTGCGGAGACGCTTTTCTCGCCGCCGCTTCCGTCGCACTGATGTCCGGCATGTCCATTTCAGAGGCTGCACTCCTGGGTCAGGCAAGCGCATCCATCTGTGCCGAGGTCGAAAGTGCGGTTAACCCTGCCCTCACCATGCACGCCCTGCGCCTGCGCGCAGGTCTTGATTCAAAATTTTAGGAGGTCGTATCCATGAATCATCTTGAACAGTATCTTTCGGTTTCCCCTGAGGTCCGCGCCGCACTCGATGCCGGCAAGCCTGTGGTTGCCCTTGAATCCACCATCATTTCCCATGGCATGCCCTATCCCAAGAACGTAGAGACGGCACTGCATGTGGAGGAAATCATCCGCGCCCACGGCGCAACCCCTGCCACCATCGCCATTATCCAGGGAAAAATGACCGTCGGCTGCACCAGAGAGCAGATTGAATATCTCGGAAAACGCGGTCTGGATGTTCCCAAGGCAAGCCGCCGTGACCTGCCCGTCCTTCTTGCCCGCGGCATGGATGGTGCAACCACGGTCACCACCACGATGATCGCCGCTTCCCTTGCCGGCATCCGCGTGTTTGCTACCGGCGGTATCGGCGGTGTTCACCGCGGCGCTGAAACCACCATGGACATTTCTGCAGACCTTGAAGAGCTTGCCCAGACGCCTGTTCTTGTCATCTGTGCCGGCTGCAAGTCCATCCTTGACATCGGTCTGACTCTTGAATACCTTGAAACCAAGGGCGTACCGGTACTGGGGTACAAAACCAAGGAAATGCCTGCATTCTACACCACACATTCCGGCTTCCAGGTCGACTATCAAATGGACAGTCCTGAAGATGTGGCTGCAGCATTCAAAGTCAAGCTGGCCTGCGGGCTCAAGGGCGGTATGCTGCTGACCAATCCGATTCCTGACCAGTATGCGATGGACCTGGATTATATCAATGAGAATATTGATGCTGCCATTGTTGAGTGCAACACGCTGGGCATTAAGGGAAAGAACATCACGCCCTTCCTGCTGGACAAGATCCAGAAGCTCACCGGCGGCAAATCCCTTGAAGCCAATATTCAGCTCGTCTACAACAATGTCGCAGTCGGTGCAGAAGTCGCCAAAGCATTGTGCAAGGAGTAAACCGTTGTATGAAACCCATCCAGCTGAATGACTTTCTCGCTCACAGATATATTTCAGGACTGACCTATGCCCCGGACGGCTCAAAGGCAGCCTTTATCCTTTCCCAGGCCGACGAGAAAACGAATGGCTATCGTTCCTTCCTTTACCTCTATGATGGTGAACTCCGTCAGCTGACGGGTCTGGGCAAGGAATCCTCTTTCGTCTGGCTCGACAGCCGTCATCTTCTTTTCCCGGCTGCACGCAGCGACGAAGAAAAGAAAAAGCAGGAGGACGGCGATCCTTCCACGCATTATTACTGCCTGAATCTCCAGGGCGGCGAAGCACTCCCGGCCTTCTCCCTCCCTTTTGCCGTGCATTCCGTGACCGTGCTGGATGAACATCATCTGGCTGTCCTTGGCGCCTATGACAAGGACTGTCCGGATTTCTATCAGCTGACAGATGAAGAACGCGCAGAGGTGCTCCGGAAGAAAAAGGAAGAAAAGGACTATGAAGTCCTTGATGAACTCCCCTTCTGGGGCAATGGTGAAGGCTTTACGAACGGGAAGCGCAGCGCACTGTTTGTGGTTGAATTGAATCCGTTCAGCATCCGGCGTGTGTCCGGGGCAGATGAAACAGTGTCGCTCACCAGGCTCCTCGGCGATGAAGTGCTGTATGCCGTCGACGACTGTCCTGCGAAAGCCAGCATCCACGGCATGAAGCTCCGTGCCTTCAACTGGAAAACCGCCCAGGGGCGCACTGTGTTTTCCGATCCCGAGCTCATGATGGAAAATGTTCTGGTGGATCAAGACAGTCTTCTTCTGCTTGCCGCACGCGGAGACCGGTACGGCTGCAATGAGAATCCTTATGTCTATCGCCTGAATCCATCCGACGGCACCCTGACGCTCCTGCGGGAGGAAAGCATGGCCATGCACGGGGATGTCGGAAGCGACTGCCGGCTGGGGGCCAATACGGAACAGGCCGTCCGCTGCGGCGAACTGTATTATGTTGCCGGGCGCGAAGGCAATGCGGAACTGTATGTGACGCATCCGGACGGTTCCAGTGAACCGGTTTTGACAAAAGACGGGTCCATCGACGGAATTGCTCTCTCGGAGCATCATGAGACCGTGCTGCTGGTGGCCATGTATGACATGGGACTTCAGGAACTGTATGCGTTGGATCTCGGCACGCATGCACTCAAACAGGTCTCCCATTTCAATGATGCATGCCTCGAGGACCATTACGTGTCGAAGCCTCTGCCTCTGTCGGTTTCCTCATGCGGACTCACCATCGGCGGATGGGTGCTTCTGCCCATGGATTATGATCCTGCCAAAACCTATCCCGCCATTCTGGATATCCATGGCGGTCCAAAATGTGTGTACGGCCCTGTGTACTATCACGAGATGCAGCTCTGGGCAAGCATGGGATACTTTGTATTCTTCTGCAATCCCAAAGGCGGCGACGGGCGTGACAACGAGTTTGCAGACATTCGCGGCGATTACGGCGGAACGGATTATCAGAACCTGATGGACTTTACGGACGCTGTGCTCGAGGCCTATCCTCAGATTGACGCCGCCCGCCTCTGTGTCACCGGAGGCAGTTACGGCGGCTTCATGACCAACTGGGTCATCGGCCATACGCAGCGTTTCTGCTGCGCTGCATCCCAGCGCTCCATCTCCAACTGGCTCAGTTTCTACGGTGTCAGTGATATCGGTGCCTTCTTTGCCTCAGACCAGAATGCGGCTTCGCTGTATGAATCCCCTGAGAAGCTGTGGGCACACTCCCCACTGAAATATGCTGCTCATGTATGCACCCCGACACTCTTCATTCATTCCGATGAAGATTATCGCTGCCCGCTTGAGCAGGGCATTCAGATGTACAGTGCACTCGTCGACCGCGGCATTCCGGCCCGCATGTGCCTGTTCCACGGGGAGAACCACGAACTGTCCCGTTCCGGGAAACCGCTCCATCGGATCCGTCGTCTCACAGAAATAACCAACTGGTTTGAAACCTATACGCACCGCAACTGACCTGCTGCCCATTCGGGCAGCATTTTTTGTTCTCCGGCTTTCCACTCCATGCGCTGGAACATCAAAAAAACCGCCGCATGCAGGAATCCATCCATGAAAATCGAAAGTCAGGTTAAGTTTATTGATCATCTTGATAAGAGGCAGGAGACGGAAATGCATACAATCCTTTCCCATGGCTGGTCCTTTGCACTGACAACACATGAGCACACGCTGGAAGACATCCGGTCCGATCAATGGCGGCCGGTCGATCTTCCGCATGACTGGCTGATTTCCGACACGCATGCGCTGTACCGTGACGGAGACGGCTGGTACCGCCGCACGCTGTGCTTTTCCAGGGAAACACTTTCCGGGCATGTTTTTCTTTCCTTTGACGGCGTGTACATGGATGCCGATATTCTTCTCAACGGCCGTCTTCTGCTGACCGAGCATTACGGGTACGCCCCGTTTATTGTCGATCTGACTCCGTTCGCTCTTGAAGGTGAGAACGAACTCGTCGTTCATGTCCGCTACTATTCTCCGAACTCGAGATGGTACTCAGGCGCCGGTATTTTCCGCGATGTGGAACTGCTGACGCTTCCGGAAGCCTGTATCGTCCCCGACAGCATCTATGCACAGCCTGTTTCTGAGGCGGACCATACATGGAGTCTTGCTGTCTCTGCCGATCTCCTGGGTACATCCGATGGATGCAGTGCATCCTTTACCCTTCTGGACCAGGACACACCTGTTGCTTCCGGTCTTGCCCGCGCTGAAAACGGATCAATCGCCATCCGTCTTCCCTGCCCCGGCGTCCGGACGTGGTCGCCTGCTTCACCGCACTGCTATACGCTCAAGTGCAGTCTCGGTGATCAGGAAGAAACAGTGACCATCGGCTTTCGCACCCTGTGCGCCGATCCGGAACGCGGGTTCCTGCTCAATGACCAGCCCGTCAAACTGCACGGCGTCTGCCTCCATCATGACCTCGGCTGCCTTGGCGCTGCCTTTCATGAAGAAGCTGCTGAACGTCAGTTAACGAGGCTCATGCAGACCGGTGTCAATGCGATCCGGACCAGCCACAATCCCCCGGCACGCAGATTTCTGGATATCTGCGACCGCCTGGGGCTTCTCGTGATGGATGAAGCCTTTGACATGTGGGAGCTGTCGAAAACCCGGTACGATTATGCGCGCTTCTTTTCCGCGCATGTCGCCGGGGATCTTACGCGTATGGTCCGGCGTGACCGGAATCATCCATGCGTGGTCTTCTGGTCGATCGGCAATGAGATTCAGGACACACATGTTTCTCCCAAAGCGCCCCGCATGACGCGCTTTCTGCGCGATGTGGTCCGCAGCAGCGATCCCTCCGGCCATGCACTCATCACCATGGGGTCCAATTATATGCCCTGGGAAGGCGCACAGAAATGTGCCGATATTCTGAAACTGGCCGGCTACAACTATGCAGAAAAGCTGTATGACCAGCATCACCGGGAGCATCCGGACTGGGTCATCTTCGGCTCGGAGACAGCTTCCATTCTTTCCAGCCGTGGCATTTATCACTTCCCCATGAAGCAGCAGATTCTCTGTGACGAGGATGAACAGTGTTCCGCCCTCGGCAACAGTTCCACCAGCTGGGGACATCAGAACCTGACCAAAATGCTCGCGGATGATCTCAACAATCCGTACTCAATGGGCCAGTTCGTCTGGTCTGGCACCGACTATATCGGAGAACCGACACCCTATCAGACCCGCTCATGCTATTTTGGATTCTTTGACACAGCCTGCTTCCCCAAGGACAGTGCATGGCAGTATCAGGCAGCCTGGACAGAGGCCCCGTTTGTACACATCGGCGTTTCCTGGTCCTGGAACCCGGGGCAGATGATTGACATTCCTGTCATGACCAATCTCCCGCGTGCTGAATTATTCCTCGGTGAACAGTCGCTTGGCGTCACGGAAGTGGACGTCCGTGATGCTGACAAAGGACTTGCCGTATGGCATGTTCCATACGCTCCGCAGCCGCTTTCTGTCCGTGCATGGGATCCGAAGAGCGGGCAGTGTGCAGAAGACTGCCGTTTCCCCTTCTCTGACAGTGCTTCCCTGCAAATCACGCGCGAGGACGCACCGGCCGGATCCCTCGCCTTCCTCCGTGTCACAGCCCTCGATCCACTCGGGCATCCGGTTGAAAATGCAGTCGACCTTGTCTGTGCCGAGACGGACGGTCCGATTCGCATTCTTGGCATGGATAATGGAGACAGCACGGATCGCGACGGATATCAGACAGAGTCCAAGCGCCTCTTCTCCGGCAAGCTCCTGATTGTCCTTCAAGCGCTGGATAACCATGGCACAGGCCGCATTCGCCTCTCCGCACAGGGCCTTGCAGGTGCATCCTGCGAACTACCTCTGAATGATCTGTTTCACGGGGAGCCCCAGGATGGTTGCATCCCCTATGAACCGGTGGCCGATACCCGAATGTATGCCCGTGCCATCTGCCTGACCCCGTCCGGAAGCACTTCTCTGACACCCGAGCATCCCTCCGTCACGTTTGATGTACGCGTATTCCCCGAAGCCGCGTTTCCCCAGGAGATTGCCTGGCGCATCACAAACGCCGCCGGCATTGACAGCCCATGTGCAAGGGTGGAGGCAGACGCCAGCCGGGTCACCGTCACCGGCTGCGGAGACGGAGATCTTTATCTCCGTGCCACTGTATCCAACGGGGACGTCCATCCGCGCGTCATCTCACAGTATGATCTGCACCTGAGCGGGTTTGGTTCCCCGTGCCTTGACCCCTACGGCTTCATTTCCGGCGGGCTCTATGATGTCCATGAGGGAGAAATTACCTCAGGCAATGATCATGGCTTTGCTTTTGCCCGTGACGGTGTTTCCATGGCAGGATTTACCAACGTCGACTTCGGTGCATCCGGCTCTGACCGCCTCACGATTCCTGTCTTTGCCCTGGATAATGACAAGCATGAGATTGACCTCTACACCGGCATTCCCGGAAAGGGAGGCGTACGGATCGCAACACTTCCCTACAACAAACCCAGCATCTGGAATGTGTATCAGGCGGAGACCTGGACCCTGCCGCAGGTTCTGACCGGCATTCACACGCTGTGCCTGGTATCCTCTTCCAAACTGCATATCAAGGGGTTCTCGTTTGAGAAACAGTCACGGGCATGGAGAGGTCTGAAAGGCAGTGAAGCCGATACAGTATGGGGTGATGAATTCCATGTGGAAGGCGGAGAAATCCGGGACATCGGGAACAACGTGAATGTCCGGTTCTCCAATCTGGATTTCGGGGACTGCACTTCCGTTGCCCTTGTTCTCACCGGCTCAACGCCGCTCGATATTCAGCCGATTACCGTACATATCTCCACATCCGGCGGAGACGAATCCACTTCTCTGCTCTCCTTCACCGGGTCTCCGGTATCCGTTTCCCGCCGCTTTGCTCTTTCCGTTCCCGGCGGCCTCTGTGACATCTCCTTTGTCTTCCTCCCCGGCTCGCATTTCACATTCACATCCATGCAGTTTATTCAGAATGGAAGTGACGACTGCAATGCATGATGTTTTTCCGGGCGTATTTCATCTCGAAGACCGGATGGGTGTCCATATGACATTACTGACCGGCCAAAACAGCGCCGTGCTCTTTGATACAGGTTACGGTATCGATGATGTTGCCGCCATGGTCCGCGAGATCACCCCGCTCCCTGTCACGGTCATTCTCAGTCATGCCCATCATGACCATGCACTGGGATGCCGCTGGTTTCAGGAAGTCTTCCTGCATCCAGCCGAGCTTCCGGTTTACAGAACCTATACCGGTGATTTCTGGAGAAAGTCTGTGCTGGCAAACGCCGCAGGCAAAGGGATTTCTGTATCTGAAGAAACATTTCTTTCGTCTCCGGCAGCAAAACCGGTGGTGCTCGAAAAAACATCCTTTGATCTCGGCGGCATGTCTGTGCTTTTGCAGCATTCCCCCGGGCACACCCCCGGTTCCATGACAGCGCTCATCCCCGAACACAGACTGCTCCTGACAGGCGATAACTGGAACCCGGTCACCTGGTGTTTTTTCCCGGAAGCGCTTCCGGTACAGTCTCTTCTGTCCTCCCTCCGCGCTGTCCTTTCCCTTCCCTTTGATTCCGTTCTCTGCCCGCACTCCGGTGCGCTTTTCCACCGCCACGATCTTGAATCCTTCCTGGATTCCATCACGGAGGACGCCCTGAAAAACGCTGTGCCCACGGATCTGGGCGGACGTTTCGGTGTGGATGCGCGCATGGTGGAAACCCCGGATGGCCGTCAGCTGCATTTTGATTATCTCAAAGCATTTCCACATTAATCGATCCATGGAGGATGTTAT
>R21__coassemble_990_pt1 | contig 20777 bp, 19 predicted proteins | sample R21__metabat2_high_PE_034 | metagenome-assembled genome bin R21 | reverse complement strand
GGGTCTATGGTATGTGCGGTGACGAGATCGGCAGTCTTCTTCGGGAAGGCGTGGAGCGCTATAAGAAGGCTTCTGGGGATTCAAGAGCTGAATACCTGGCATTAGCTCCGGCACGCGGTGATGAAATGGGGTCCAATGATCATCTCGGCGCAAAATGCCATCTGAATGCTGCCAGAACCATAGTGGACGAGATCTGCATCCTGCAGGCGGAGGCAAACAGAAAATAAACCGGCAGAGCCGGTTTATCAGGAGATTTTTGTCATCACAACTGCAGAGGCAGAAATGCCCTCCATGCGTCCTTCAAACCCCAGATGTTCAGTGGTTGTTGCCTTTACGGAAACCGACGTAACAGGCAGCCCCAGGCAATCTGCAATCGTCTCACGCATGGATTGAATGTAGGGGGCCAGCTTCGGCTTTTGAGCTGCGATGGTGATGTCGCAGTTCACGACAGAAGCATGCTCCTCGAGCAGGCGTTCCTTTACGGCAGAGAGAAGTTTCAGAGAAGAAATCCCATGATATCTTTCGTCCGTATCCGGGAACAGGTGCCCGATATCGCCGAGTGCTACGGATCCGAGCATCGCATCCATCAGCGCATGGAGGGCGACATCGGCATCAGAATGCCCCAGAAGACCCAGTGTATGCGGAACTTCAATCCCGCAAAGAATCAGTTTGCGTCCGGCCACCAGTTGATGGACATCATACCCATAGCCAATATGAAGCTCCGGCTGCGAAGACATGGACATATATGAGGCTGCCACAGCAAGATCCTCCGGTCGTGTGATTTTCAGATTTCGTGTATTCCCTTCAACAAGCTGGACAGGTATGCCCATGTGTTCCAGCAGGGAAGCATCATCAGTCCCGACAAATCCATCGCGGATCGCCGCATGATGCGCTTCGAGGAGGCTTTGCAGCCTAAAGGCCTGCGGGGTCTGTACCGCTCGAAGCGCAGAGCGGTCTGGCGTTTCAATGGTCTGCTCAGCTGAATCCACTTTCTTGATCGTATCAGTGACGGAGATGGCAGCCACGCCGCAGCCGACACTCTCTGTGCTCTGCATGCAGCGGAGAATCGTATCTTTGTCAATAAGACAGCGCGCTCCATCATGTATCAGGACTGAGTCACATTCACGGGGCAGGGAAAGCAGGCCGCGATAGACTGAATCCTGACGGGTTGGCCCGCCTTCGACAATGGATATATTCTGAAAGCCCCAGGCATCAAGAATCCTGCGGGCTTCTTCCATGTCTTCTCTGCGCATGACAACAAGCATGCCATCCGTGAGCATTTGAAAGGCCTGCAGAGAGCGGACCAGGATCGGAATTCCGCACAGATCAAGCAGAACCTTGTTTTTTCCAGCCTTCATTCTCTGGCCGCTGCCGCCGCCCAATATTACCGCATACCACATCAGGCACGCTCCTGTGCCATACCGGCATCTTCAGAGATGATTCTGTACATTTCAGATGCGCTATCCTTTCGGACCGTTTCCTGAATGGACAGGATTTCGTATTGTCCAAGCTTGTCTCCGAAACGGATGGTCATGATATCACCGACTTTGACTTCGGCACCGGGTTTTGCCACTTTCCCGTTCAGTGTGACGCGGCCGCCGCTGCATGCTTCGTTGGCGACAGTGCGGCGCTTGATGATGCGGGATACCTTCAGGTATTTATCCAGACGCATGATGGTGACCTCCAGTTTTTCACAGATAAGAAAAACCGCAGGCTGAGCCTGCGGTTGAATGAACGTGAATTATGCCTTCACAGCTTCCTTCAGAGCCTTGCCAGCCTTGAAGATCGGAGCCTTGGAAGCGGGCACGGTGAGCTCGTCACCAGTGCGGGGATTGCGGGCAGTACGGGCTGCACGATCCTTCACTTCGAAAGAGCCAAAACCAACGAGCTGAACCTTGTCGCCCTTGATCAGGGTATCGGTTACAACATCGGTGAAAGCATTCAGAGCCTTTTCGGCGTCACGCTTGTTCAGACCAGCTTTTTCAGCCAGAGCAGCAATCAGTTCGGTCTTGTTCATATGGAAGTATCCTCCTCGAATTTTATCACCCTTGCTGGATGATAGAATGGATATTGGTGCGGATTACCGCACAATGCCGCGATTGAGAACCATATCCTCAATGGGCCGTGCGTAAGTATACAATCATTTCACGTAATGTCAAGGGATTTTGCGCTTTTCCGTTATTTTTCATGGCAGTTTCAGCCTCTGAGAACAACTGAATAAAGCGTACACACGCTGCGTGAAGGATTTCTTCCGGGTCCATGCCGAGGAGTCTTGCAGCGCTGACACAGATAAAGAGAAGGCAGCCGACAGCATTGGATGGGTCTTTTTTTTCTGCACGGATTTCAAGGATTTCCCGAATGGTATCGGCCGCGGCCTGCAGCGCATCCTCGCCGCTGGCAAAATCGGTCCCGTATTTTCCAGCGCGTTTCTGTATTTTAGCAGCACGCGCAAGAGCTGGGAGCGCATGTGTGATATCCGAGAGTGATTCAGCAGCGGATGTGAAGCCGTGCTCTTCGTTCTTGATGATGTCCCAGGTATCGTCCGCGTCAAGCTCTGTCGAGTGCGCAAAGACTTTGGGATGGCGGCGTATCATTTTTTTGCAGATTGCGGTGGTGATATCTGTTCTTGTAAATTCCGTGCAGGATTCCGCGATGGAAGCGTGAAAAGCGATCTGAAGAAGGACATCGCCCAGTTCATCACAGAGATGGTCAGTATCCCCTTCGTCAATCGCCCCGGCTGCTTCATATGCCTCTTCAATTAAATACTTGCGGAGACTCTCATGTGTCTGCTCCTGATCCCAGGGACAGCCATCCTGTGAACGCAGAACAGACATCAGGTGCATGAGGTCTGCAAATGTATAACGTGCTTTTCTTTCGAATGGAACAGAAGGCACAAAAACTGCGGTGGTATGATCATAGGATTTCTGCCTGTCCAGTGTGTACAGGGGGATGACTGCAGGGGAATGAAGATAGGAGGAAAAGAGCACAACGGATGTTTCTTCATCATAAAGATCGCACAGCAGAATCTTGACGTCCCCTGCAAGTTGGCGGGAATGAAGCTCAGTGAGCAGCAGGTCGCAGTCCGGATTTGGAGAAACGAAATCCATTGCTGAACATGTGCAGACGGATGATGAAGGAGAAAAAGGCTGCGGAAGGTTCGAAAGATAATAAGAAGACAGTGAAACGCCCGGAAGAATGCGCACCTGTATCTGGTCCTGCGTACGAAGGAGATGAACGCTTGCATCCGTGGAAGGGTCCGGCACAGCATAGATCAGATCTGTTTCTGAACCGGCCTTAAGGAGGCGTGCAGCAATCTCATGATGCAGTTCATCAAAATCTTCAAATTGGTCATAGAGACTGTCAAAGGATTCAAATGGAACCTGCTTCTTCTGGAGTGCCTGTGCGACAGGATGTCTGGCAGTACGGAAATAAAGGTTGCCATTCTGCAGTTTCTGTGCACTTTCAGCGGTAAGAAGGTCAGGGCTGCCAGGCCCCAGGGTGAGAACAGTGATCATGAGCGCTTCCTCCTTACGCGGCGGAATGCGGAAAGATCCTTCTTTGTAATGGCACGGAAAAGGAACGCTGTGAAGATATAAACGGCAACGCCGACAGCAATTTCCAGAATGGTCGTCAAGTGAGTGATTGGAAGAACAGACTTCAGAAGCCAGACGACCACGCCCATGCAGGCAGCAGCAAGCGCTGGCCGAATCACCCAGCCGCTCCAGTTAAAGGGAAGGTGAGCATAATGAACAACAAAAATCAGATTGGGAATCATGGAAACGGAATAACAGACAATGGAAGCAATCGGTCCGCCATGAATATTCAGGTGAGGAATGGCAACCAGGAAATAATTCAGCAGGATTTTGCACAAGACACCAGCGGCAAGGGTGTACATCGGAATCCGCTGTTTCTGCAGTCCCTGAAGAATGGCTGATGTTGCCTGCACGACAATGAACAGGACAACTGTCAGGCTGGATACGGTCAGAAGACTGGCTGCTTCATTCAATTGTTCAGCGGTCAGCGCACCGGAATAGAAAAAGCTGATGATGGGTTTTGCCAGCAGACTCATACCGATTGAGCAGGGAAGACCAATCAGAAATGCAAAGCGAAGACCCAGGTCGCACTGACTGCGAACCATGTTCTGATCACCCACAGCCTTTGCGCTGGAAATGGCAGGCACGAGGCTCATGGAGATCGACAGAGCAAGCGCCGTAGGAATATTAATCAGACGAATGACCAGACCGGAAAAAAGACCATACAAAGGTCTTGCCTGATCAATGGTTAAACCGGATACGATCATCCTGTCGACAAGCATGGCTGAGTCAACAAACTGGGCAAGAGGGACAATGCATGCCGAGATTGTAATGGGAATGGAAAAAAAGATCAGGCGCTTTGCAGTGGAACGAACCGACATTGGCTTTTCTTCAGACACCTGAGGTATGGCGGCAAAGACACTGCGCTGTCTGAGGTAGAGAATGATCATGTAGATCAGTGCAAACCCTTCCACAATGGTAATGCCAAGCAGTGCATAGGCAGCTCCCATGGCGACGCTAGTGCGTGTCCCTATGGCCGCCAGCGGCAATGCAACAATGACTTTTCCAACCTGCTCAATGAGCTGAGAGATCGCCGTTGGAACCATATTCTGCTGCCCCTGCATAAAACCGCGGAATGCACTGAGAAGGCAGACAATGGCGACGCAGGGAGCGATCATTTCAAAACCAGGCATAGCTTCCGGCTGATTGACATGATTGGCAAGCATGCCGGAAGAAAGAAACATGAGAAGGGAAAAAACGCATCCTATGGATCCCATGAGATACGCTGCAACGGTAAAGACCTGCTTGGCATTGCGCGGATCCCGACGGGCGAGAAAATGACTGACCATACGGGAAACAGCGACGGGAAGTCCTGCAGAGGATATGGTAAGAAGCAGATTATAGGTAGGAAAAACCCCCTGAAATATGCCCAGACCGTCCGCACCGATCAGATGAGTGAGTGGAATCGTAAAGAGGACACCAATGAGTTTGCAGAGAATTCCGGCAATGCCAAGGACAGTCATGCCGCCGATCATTGATTTTGTGCGTGTTTCAGACATGGATCAACCCTCCTGATGGAGTTCAGGGTGCCAGAGACAGGTCTTCAGGTCAACAAGACCGGAGGATGTGAAGGAAACCTGTTCCATTTCCAAAAGAAAGCGATGGGTCGCGCGTCCGAATGGTTCAAACGCGTCCGACAATCCTCCGCGGGATGAAACGACCCGGTGAGCCGGGACAGATTGTGGAGCAGCATGCATGGCAAAGCCGACAAAACGAGCGGCCCGGGGATGGCCCAGCATGGATGCAATCATGCCGTATGTTGCAACCCGGCCTTCAGGGATCCGGATGACAATATCCCACACATCCTGAAAAGTAAAATGATTCATGTGTGTTTCCAGACAGCAGGATGAAGCAGAATCAGCATGGGATAAAGTTCAAGCCTGCCGGCGAGCATGAGAAATGAGGAAATCATCTTGGCAAAAGGACCGTATCCTGCAAATCCGCCAGCCGGTCCGACTGCACCAAAGCCGGGGCCAACATTGCTGATGCAGGTCAGGCTGGCTGTCAGATTTGTAATCAGGTCATATTTTCCTTCAAGCGACAGTACAAATGCGCCGGCGAGCATCATAAAAATATAGGTAAATGCAAAGAGTGCAATGGATTGAAGCATGGCTTCATCGACTGCTTTTCCTTCAAATCGGATGGTCTGTACTTTGCGCGGCTGGAATGTTCTGCGAATTTCACGTTTTCCCTGCTTGATCAGGATGGCAATGCGGACCACTTTCATTCCGCCGGCGGTGGAACCTGCACAGGATCCGATAAAGGTCAGCAGAAGCAGAAGCATTTTGGCAGGAACAGGCCACAGATCAAAATTCGCCGTTGCAAAACCGGATGTAGAAATAATACTGGCTGTCTGAAATCCTGCATAACGGAAGGCTGAAGAAACAGATCCGTAATAGGGGATCAGAAACAGCGTTAAGAGAAGAATGGAAACAATCACAATGATGAGATACCAGCGCAGTTCCTCATTGGCGAGAATATCCTTCCAGGAACGGGTGAGGATAAAATAGTAGATGGCGAAATTAATGCCGAAGAGGATCATGAATACGGTCATGACGATTTCAACGCCGACAGAATGAAAGTAAGCGACGGATTCACCATAATTGCTGAATCCGCCGGTACCGGCCGTTCCCATGGCATGAATGGCAGCGTCATACGGAGTCATGCCTGCGATAATCAGACAGATGAATTCGGCCAGGGTCAAAATGAAGTACATCATATACAGGATTTTGGCGGATTCACCCATTTTCGGAACTATTTTGCTCAGACTCGGACCGGGGCTTTCTGCGCGGACCAGATGAGACGTGTGATCTGAAAGCTTCGGAAGAAGCGCAAGCGTGAGAACAAGGACACCCATGCCGCCGACCCAGTGTGTAAATGAACGCCAGAAAGCAATGCCATGCGTCATGCTGTGGAAATCAGTGACGACAGTGGCTCCGGTCGTTGTGAAGCCTGAAACAGATTCAAAAAACGCATCATAGAAATGAGGCAGAAAACCGGAAAATACAAAGGGCAGCGCTCCGAAAGTACTCATCAGAACCCAGGCAAGCGCTACAACAACAAAGCCTTCACGTACGCGAAGGTTTTTATCTTTTGGATGTACGAAATAAAAACCGGGCACAGCAAAGGCAAGAATAATCAGGGCTGTATAGAAAAGAGGAAGTACATCACCGTCACCATGCGCCATGGCTACAGCCATGGACGGAATCATGCTGGCTGCTTCAACAAGAAGGATGGAGCTGAGCATGCGTATGACTAGCAGTATATTCATCGAAAAACCTCATTTAAATTACTGATGCCGCTTTCGCACGTCATAATAATCACAGAATCGCCGGCTTCGATATGGTCATTACCGAACGGCGTAATGATTTTATCTCCGCGCACAATGACAGCGACAAGTGTATTCGGTATCAAATGAAGATCACGCAGCGGTTTCCCAAGGAACTTATCATTTCCATCTTTGACCACAAATTCAAGTGCTTCCGCCTGTCCGTCCAGAAGGCGGTACAGTTTTTCAACGCTGCTCCCGTGACGGTTGGCAATTGCCCTTGTATAGCGGAGAATGTAGTCAGAAGTGATCTGCTTTGGCGAAACCACTGAATCGAGGCCCAGTGAAGCAATGATATCTGAATAATTGGAGCGATTGTTCTTGATAACCACCTTGGGAATTCCGGAGCGCATCGCATACAGGCCGGCCATGAGGTTTTCCTCATCTCTGTCCGTCAGACAGATAAAGGCATCCATATTGCGCAGACCTTCCTGCTCCAGTGTATCAATATTGGTGCCATCCCCGCACAGAACCGTTGCGTGCGGCAGCTCGTCAGAAAGGCGCTGCGCCTTTTTGGGGTCCAGTTCGAGCAGGGTCACATGCATGCCGTCCATGATGATGCGCTGCGTCAGGTAATAACTGATCCTGCCTCCGCCGATGATCATGATGTTTTTCAGACGACGGCTTCCCCGAAGGGTACGGAAATACTCTTTAATATTATTGTGTTCACCGGTAACATACACATGGTCATCCGGTTCGATGATACTGTTGCCGTTGGGGATATACACTTTGTTGCCGTGCTGAATGGCACAGTAGAGCACACGTGGAATTTTGCTGTTTTTTGCGGAGATATCCTTCAGCGGAAGACCGACAATGGCATCCTGTGCCTGAGCATGGAAGGCAATCATTTCAATTTTGCCTTTGGCAAATGTTTCAACATTGGATGCAAAAGGGAAGCGGAGCAGATGCCCGATTTCCAGTGCAGTGGCCAGCTCAGGATTGATGGCGGAGTCAATGTCCATGACTTTCTGGAACATACGCAGGCTTTCCTGGTACTGGGGGTCACGAACACGCGCAATCGTATATTTCGCTCCGAGACGTTTTGCAGCGAGCGAACAGAGCATATTGATTTCGTCACTTGCCGTAGCAGCGATCAGAATGTCTGTTTCATCGACGGCAGCATTGACCAGGGTCTGCATATTTGCCCCATTGCCCTGCACGCACATAACATCCAATGTATCCTGACATTTCTCAAGCACTTCAGGGTCATTGTCAATGACAACAACATCATGCTCTTCTTTTGTCAGGTGGTCGGCAAGTGTTGAGCCAACTTTTCCTGCACCAACAACCATAATCCGCATACAATCGACCTCTTTCAGCCAGGTGCCGAAAATTGCACATAAGCTGAATTATTTTAACACAGTTAACTAAAAAAGCAATGATTTACGGCAAGCCGGGCAGGCGTGCCTCTGGCATTTCGACAAAAATACCATAGAAAGAGCCATATCGAATTCAAATTACAGTTTTTTTGATTGCGTGGACTGGCAAAGGGGAAAAAATACGCTTATTGCGACAGAACGCAAAATAAAGTATAATTATTCAGTGTTTGGTCTTATTTTAGACAGATCTTTGGCCATTTAATGGATCGGAGGAATCATTTTGCCAGTTAAGCCATATTACCATCGCTCTCCCATGTCTGCGCTAAGAGCTGCTCCTCTCGGTCCCGGGCAGGCACGCATGAATTACAGATTTTTATCCGAGATGTATCAGGCGGCGTATGTATATCAGTCAGATTTCGCCATGTGGGAAGGTCTGTTCCGTCTGGCATGCATCATTCATGACCAGCCTCTCGATGAACCGATCTGCGGGCAGATTTATGAGAAAATCCATCAGCAGGGTGCGGAAGGCGATTTTGCGGGCGATCCTGTGGGAAATCTGCAGATTGCCCGTGCGGCCCTTGCGCTGTATGAATATGCAAACAGCCGTGATATATTGAAATCTGTACTTCTCTGCTGCTCATGGATTTCCGTGCATTGGGAAGAAGTCATTTCAAATAATTCTATCAGAAGGAATCCTGCGGATCTGATGGAGTTCCTTGTGAAAGTGTATTGGTATACAGGGAAAAAACCAATCCTGTCCCTGTGTGACAAGCTTCGCCGTGAAGCTGTGAACTGGACCGGACTTCTTCAGACCTATTCGATCAAACGGCCGACCAGCATGATGGCTTCCTGGCTTGAAATGCGGGCAGGAATTGATCGCGAGGCTGATGCAGATGAAGGACAATATGTCAGACAGTATATGCTCACGCATGCGGAAACGCTCGCTGACGGTCTGCGTGCTACAAGCATGAATGCAATTTATTCCGGCAGCGGCGATGAAGCACAGGCCGCTAAGAACGGATGGGGCAGAATCTCTCACTGGCATGGTGCAGTCTGCGGCGGAACGACCGCTGATGAGTCAGTCCAGGGCAATGATCCTTCTATTGCAATTGATGGTGCAAGTGTCTGTGCCTGGGGTGAGGCATTTCTTGTGCAGTTCCTGCAGGATGATGCTTCATGGGCGATTGATGAATTCGATAAACTTCTTCATAACGCCATTCCTGCCACAATTGTCGCAGGACGTCTTACTCCATACCAGCGCGTCAACATGGTTGAAAAAACACCACTGATCCGTGAATGCTATCATACCCATCCCTCGGATGAGCAGAGAAAACGTGTGCTTGTGCGTCTGTGCCGCGTTGCAGCAAGGGCTGCGAGCAGCGTCGTCATGACGACGCCGCATGGCGCTGATGTGATCCTTTATGTTTCAGGTGAATATGATTTCCAGATGAATGAAAAGGCCTTCCGGGCTTCCATCAAGCGCCTTTCAGATACCAGCATGCAGATTCTGCTGCAGGGAAAAGAAGAAACGGAATCCGTAATCCGGCTTCATATTCCCGAATGGATGAAAGGTGTTCAGCTTGCTGTGAACGGAAAATCCCAGAAAGCGGATGTTGAAAACGGATTTGTCGCTCTTCGCATGGTCTGGCATCATGGTGATCTGATCAGTCTTATCTGGGAACCCAATGTCAGAACGGTTGAAACTTTCCACCAGGGAAGAGCGGTCTTTATGGACAACATCCTGATGGCTCTGGATGTATCGGACCGCGACTGGAAGGTTGCCCTGGTTGGTGAACCCTATCTCGAAGATGGCCGTGTTCATGTCAGCCTCGGTGCTGTCAATAACTGGGAACAGGCCAACGGTGTCACGAAACCGCTGCCTGTGCAGCCAAAGGTGACAGGAAAACTTGAAGATGCGGTGCTTGTTCCTTATATTTCATCACCTGTGCGCATGAGTGTTTTTCCCAGAGGGGTTGTATGAAAGATTTTTGTCTTGCTCCGCTTGCCGGCATAACGGACTGGCCATTTCGGAAACTCTGTTTTGAACAGGAATGTGATGGGGCTTACACTGAAATGGTCAGTGCGACCGGGTATGTATTTGCGCCGCAGGCCGGAGCAACGCAGAGACTTCTTTACCGGTCAGAATATGATCAGAAGCTGGTTGTTCAGCTGTTTGGAAAAGAACCGGATCAGTTTGCACATACGATCCATGCGCTTTGCGAAACCGGCAGGTATGACGGCATTGATATCAATATGGGATGCCCTGTACACAAAGTCGCCGGCGGTGGAGAAGGCAGCGGATTGATGCGTACACCGGATACTGCAAAAGCGATCATGATGGCTGCAGTGAAGGCCAGTACGCTTCCGGTGTCCGTAAAAATGCGTCTGGGCTGGAAAAGCGACCAGATGAATTATCTCGAATACTGTAAAATGGCAGAGGACTGCGGCATTTCCAGCATCACCATCCACGGGCGGACCCGGGAACAAATGTATTCCGGCGAAGCAGACTGGGACAGGATCTATGAAGGTGCTGCGAGCGTATCCATTCCTGTGTATGGAAATGGAGATATTTTCAATGCAGAGACGGCGCTGAAAAGGGTGAACGACGGTCCTGTTGCTGGTGTTCTTATCGCAAGAGGGGCTTTGGGCAACCCCTGGATCTTTGGGCAGATCAAGGACCTGATTGCCGGCAGAGAAATGCGAAGACCCGGACTGGAAGAGCGCATGAGGACTGCTTTGAGACATCTTGATCTGCAATTGTCATGGAAACCGGAACGAGTCGCTGTTTCCGAAATGCGGAAACATATTTCATGGTATCTTCATGGCGTCCGCGGTGCAGCCAGCATCCGCGACAGGGTGAATCATATGGTCAGTCAAATGGAAGTTCGGCAGCTTCTGGAAGAAATAGCCGCACATGGGGAGGAATCATGGTAAAAAAGTGTTTCTGCCTCATTTTTGTGTTTCTGCTATTTTATGCAGGCCGGGGGAAAGCTTCCGGCATCATGGAGCATCTTGTGGAAAGCATTCCGAATGACTTTTCAGTGGATATGAAACTGTCTGTATCGGAATGGATGCCGCTGGATGAACAGCGTTGTACCCAGCTTTCCAATCTGCTCAGCCATGTTGGGCTGCATGTCAGTCAAAGCAGCGGCGAATATGCGATGGGATTATCTGTGGATGGACAGACGAGCCTGCAGATTTTCCTTCGCACATCTGCTGAAAACGAAGAGCTTGTTGTGAGCACTCTTCCTGATCTATCATTTCATGGCGCTGATGGCCTGCTTGAAGCTTTGATTGCGCCTGAAGCGGGCAGCGTTCATGATCAGATGCTGCTATCTGCTATCCAGGATATCCTTGCCGTAGGCAGACTGGACAGCGGACTGAAAAGCCTTCTGAGTGATGACGCGTGGAAAACCACGGTCAAAAATGACAGGCAAAATGTTGTGGGATATGGAACGACAGAAAGACGCGTGACATTTGATCTGTCTCAAGATCCGGTGCTGCCGTTGCTTGAAAACCTTCCGCAGCTGTCCATGCATGATGCATTTCCTGGGATTCTTTCCTTTGATAAGAATAAGCTCTATCTGCTTGTGGCAGAAAATGATATAATACACAAAGCATCATATACATGCTCTTTGAATACTGAATCCGGATTATGGAAGCTGGAAGTTTCCTGGAAGAACGGCGCAAAGAATGCAACTCTTCGAAGTGCTTTCAAGGCCGAAGCGGTCAGAAACAGCTCCGACAGCGGGAAGAAGGAGACGATTTCCTGGTCCTGCACAAGAGAAGCGAAAGACGCGCAGGAGATCTACTTATGGCAGCGTATCCATAAGGTTGGAAGCACACAGACGGTGGATACCGTATCCGCTACACTTAGCGAGGTGGACGGACATATGACCGGGAACTGTGAAATCAGTGAAAGCGCCAGCGTAAAAGGCAGCAAGACCATGCAGATTCTGCTGAACCCTGATTTTGTGGTTTCGCAGAATGAACCGTTCCTGAGTGGCTCACTGGGCTACCGCTTTCTAGAAAAAGGTGCAAATCCGAACGCTGGAACGATCTCGATCAGCGTCACTTCACGGGATGTGGAACCGTTTCCGAAAACTGAAGAGACGGTGGATTTGCGCTCAATGGGTGACGAAGAGCGCGCAGCATGGTCGGAAAAAGTGTTGACCTCATGCATGGGTGCATTGTTCAGAGATCTTGTTCTGATTGATGCAGCAGATACAGAATATCTGCGTCAGGATATGAAGGAATCTGACTGGTTAAAGATCTTGTACACGGCCGGTCCGGCAGTGGAGGAGGAATAAGGTATGAAATGGATGGCCCGCTTTGTTTCTTTGGTTCTGTGCTTTGCTCTGGTTTTGAGTGTCTCAGTGGCTGAAAGCATGGATGACGATGTTTCGCAGCAGGAAAAAATGCTTCGCCAGTATGAGCTTGGCAGCGGACTGAGAGGAGCAATGAAATTTGCTGTAACCGGTGAAAGCGGGCTTGCATCCATGCTTTCACCTTTGAATGATGCGGAATTCCAGATTCGTTCGATTCTCTCCGGAAAGACCATGAGTACGCAGCTGTATGCTGTGAAAAACGACACGGAAACTGCACAGACTGAAATCTGCCGGATGGATGGACAGTGGTACCTGAAAACTTCTTTGTTACTGGATTCCACACTTTCGCTTCCTGACCGGGGAGATCTGCTTTCCACGCTGTCTTCATCTGAGACGCTTGGAAATCCGAGCTTTTATTCATTTATTCTGAGTTTCCTGTCTGCAGATCCCGCCCTCTGGAAGGGAGTCAACATTGATGCCTCTGTGAACAAATGGCTTGAGGCATATGTTCAGAAGCCTGTTCTGATCAATGAAGACAATGAAACGCGCATGAAGTTCCAGTATATTGTTCCGGCTGCAGATCTGCTTTCCGGCATCAAAGTCGCGATGCATCAGATGCTTTCCGATGTGGAACTGCAGAAAAAACTTGGAACGCTTATGACGGAAGAACAGAAAGCCCTGCTTCTGAATCCGGAAATGAGCTGGTACCTCGACAGTGTGATTGACAGTATTCCTCTCACGGGGACAGGCACGTTTGAACGCATCGTGACCATGCAGGGCACGGAGGTTTCCAGCCACATTCAGATTCCGGTTGTTGAGCCGAAAAATGCATGGAAGGTCCTGGATATCACAACAGCTGATGGCCAAACGGTTTATGAACTGACCGGCGAGGAGCGCAGACTGACATGGAAACCGACCGCTGAGCGATCGGGCATCATTGAATATGCATCTGCACAGTCCGATTCCATCGCCGTGATGTATGATATTTCCATGAACAGTGAAAGCAGTGTCGATGCTGAGGACTATCATCATGAGACGACGACTTATATTCTGAAATTGTCGCCTTCGGAAAGCAGCGATGATTCAACGGAGTGGCTGGACTTTGATCCGATCGAAATCCAGACCAGATTTCATTTCTACAGCAAATCCGCAAAACGCTCAGCAACAACGCTCGAAGTGACACTGGCGGGATTGATCCCTGGCGGACGGATTCAGGCAGCCGCCAAATTCCGTACCACAACCCCGTGGGAAATCACTCTGATGGATACCTCCAGTCATATATCGCTTGAAAACAAGACTTCCGCGGAACGGATTGAGATTGGTTCGGATATTCTTGCGAATCTGCTCATGTCACTTCGTCAGCTGGATCCTGCTCCCGCAGAGACAGAATCCCCTGAAATGACGACAGTCCCTGAAGAGCAGGAACCGGTTGAAACGAATCCTGCCGTGGATTCTGAACAGCCCGATACGCTGCCTGCCGCGGATACTGATGCCGAAGAGACGGACGTGACGGAGGAACCGGCTGTACCAGAGAATCCCGAACAGCCGGAGAGTGCAGCTGCACCGGATACGGAGACGGAAACTGAGGCACCTGAGGCTGAAGAGAAACCCGTGCTCACCGAGACAGAGCAGGACAGTGATGTACAGGACACAGTGGTCCATGAGATCCCGATTGAGGCAGGAACGGATACAGCATCCGAAACGGAGGATGGAGAATGAAACGAACGCTTGCTGTGCTCCTCACGTTTTTCGTTCTGACGTATTCTGCTTGTGCAGATGAATTGGTTGATGTGGCATGGCATGTTGATTCGGAAATGCTGGGTGAATTTCTTGCCAGCTGCGGTTTTAATGAAAAAATAGCTGCAACAGTATCAGATGCTGCAGAACATATCAGCGCGCATTTATCGGGGAAAGCATCCGTCAGGGAAGACGGGGGACACTTTGTTCTTTCTTTTGATGAGACAGACCTGATCGATGCTGACTGGATACAGATGGAGCAGAACTGGGGAATCCACACTTCTCTTCTTCCCGGTATTCAGCTTGAGATGCCGGATATCAATGGGCAGGTCCTTGCTGCCACCTTCAAACAGGTCTCAGACCATGTACAGGCCTGCATTCAGGATATGGAGCCCACTGAAGAGCACGGACGATTCTGGGGTTATACCTATCAGTCTGGAGACAGGAGAATTCGCTATTCTTTTGATCAGAAAAAGCTGGCAGGTCTTTTGTGTGCCGTGATGGAGAAACTTGGCGTATCAGACGATCAGCAAATCAAAGAACTGTTGGAAGCAGAATCAGCGATGGCCGAGGAAGGCGTATATTCTCTCCTTCTTTCTTATGTCTATCATGGCGAAGTCTTAACCGGTATCTCCACGACACTGACGGCGCACAATGAGCCGGTGGCGGCACTCAGCATCAGCAGTTCTGAGCAGGATATGCATGCTGTTCTTGGCGTGGGGTTTCCTGATGCCGTGTATTATGCTGACATAAAGTTGTCCTGCGAAAAATCTTCAGGAACTGTGAATGGGTATCTTGACCTGTACACTGATGCAATGGGCATAGGGTTTGAGTCTGCACGCAGTTATGGGCTGTCTGCTGGTTCGATTGTATTCAACGGCTACAAATCGGAAACCGAGTCAGAAAGTAACTTCAGCGCTGAAATCCAGTTTGAGCAGGAAGGACATTCTGTGCTCTCTCAGCAGATTATGTGCAAGGTAACCCCTGAGGAAACCCGGATTACGAACTCCGCTGTTTCTCCTGGGAACAATGTCCCGTTTTACTCATCTGATCTTTCGATTCAGAAAAGTGACACATCTTTCGAAGCCACGCTGAACCCATCAGACAAGGTGATTTCATTGACTGAATTGCCTTCAGAGTGGGATACACTCAATGGTGCTGCGCAGAACGGAATGCAGGTGCTGCTGCTGAAGATGGCTATGCTTGTACCTGCCCTGACACAGATCGATAGAAATCAATAAAATGGTTGGAAGCCTGTAATGGGCTTCCTTCCTTCAATTGCGGACTTTTCCGCACCCAGAAAGTGAAAAACAGATTGGGAGAAGCGCATGATACATCTTTATACGGGAAACGGAAAAGGCAAAACAACAGCTGCGGTTGGCATGGCCGTGAGGGCTGCAGGACATGGGATGAAGGTTTTATTCTGTCAGTTCATGAAAGATGGAACATCCGGTGAACTGCATGCTCTTCGGAAACTGAATGTTGAAATCTGGTGCAGCCCTGTTATGCATAAGATGACATTTCAGATGAATCACGAAGAATTCGAGCAGGCATGCGACAACATGCAACTTTCTGTCCGTGCTCTGTCTGAAAAGATCGCTTCTTTACACAGCGACCTTGTGATTTTTGACGAACTTGCAACGGCACTGGGATGCGGAATGATCGGCGACGAGGAAGCCAGGGAGCTCCTGCAGGTGTGCGGCAGTGCGGAAATGATTGTTACTGGAAGAAATGCCCCGGAATGGCTGAAAGAACGTGCTGACTATCTGTGCGTAGTGGAAAGCCTGCGGCATCCGTATGAAAAGGGAATATCAGCCAGGCAGGGGATTGAATGGTGAGAAGCATTGCGGTTGTCCGTTCGAAAATGTGCTTCAATAAAAGGGATTCCTTATACGCAGGGAATGAAAATATGATACAATAGTATCAGGTTGAGAAGATATGAAGATCTCTTTTTCAAATGAATCGCTGCATTGTTTTTAGCAAACAATGTATTTCATCATGATCCTCCATCATGGGTCTGAAAGGGTGGACAGAATATGACAGAGTATATGCCACTGGCACTGCTGAGAACCAGGAGCTATCCGGCTTATCAGTTTCTGGGACAGCTGAAATATGACGGTCATACAGCGCAAGAATGCATGCACTACGCCATTTTAACTGTGATGGAATGGATTCGTCAGAAACTGGGCGGTCATGATCTCCCGGATGAATTGATGACACCTGACAGCTCAGAATATCTGAATGTCACGATGGATCAGTTTCACTCCTTCCATTTTCATGAAGGTGTTCATATTGATATCAGCTGCCTGCTTTCAGAAGGGAGCTGGGCGCTGCATCTCAAGGAACCTGATTCTCAGACAAAGGACCGGTCGGCTGTTGTAGGACGCTTCTTTATTACAGAAGTTGCTCTGAAGCTGGAAGGTGAACATGTGTGCCTTGCGATCAGAGTCGATGTGCTGGATCCTCTGCACGGAACGTCTGAAGTCGAATATGCCTTCCGGCCCGCTTTTTTGCGGAGACTTTTCAGCAACAAAAAACTGCGGATCAAGCAGGCTGACCTGCTTCGATACGATGAATCGTATTCAGTCAACAACTCACATGGCCTGCGTCATATGATGGATGTCCTCAAGAGCCAGGATAATTATATGCCCAGCATCATTTTTACCTACGCCATGGAAAGAAGAAAGATTCTCGATCTTGTAGAAACGCTGGATGATACGCTGGGGCTGAACGGAACAGAGGCATCATTCCGCAATCACCTTTCGACCTGCAGTCTTGTTCCTGAAATGCTCGAATTTGGTTCTCCGTTCCTGCCGTATGACTCCGAATATGTTGCACGTCATTCGTTTGGGTACGGGCGTGTATACCGGATTGAACCGAATCAGTTCCGCGCGTTCCAGATGAATCTCGGGCATGATATTCATCTGGGAGATATCATCTGGATGGAACCTGTAAGATATGGTGGAGCATGCCACATTCTGCCTTTTCATACAGGTGATACACTGGCAGAGCGTGAACGAACGATTGAAAAACTGCTGAAGGATGTCCATTGCTACAGCAAGCATAAACTGTACGATTACAGTTCGGTTTCTTTTGAAGATGCGGTTCGAAGAAAGGAAACAGAGAACAGAATCCATTCAATGATTTCAGAGCTCCGGAACAGCAGTCAGAAGGAAGCTCAGGCACTGTATCAGGAAACGGAAGAGCTGCTCGCACTGTATGATCAGGAGAAACGGCAGTTAACCGATGAGATCGAGAGACTGAAAAAAGAAAACTGCGAGCTGTCTGGAAAACTGATGTATCTCGACGGCCGTCTTGCCCGGAAATGTGAAAATGCAATCATTCGTGTGCCTGACATTCAGGAGCTTTATCCGGATGAGCAGTACGATCTTGTGGTGAGTGTGCTCAGGCAGGCTGTGCAGACCTATGCCGGCGATGGGACAAGGGCACAAGAGCTGCTGGAAGGAATCCTCAGGGAAAATGAATTGAACGGCGAAGGAAAAGAACTGTTCAGCAGGATAAAAAACATTCTGTACCGCAATAAAAACATCACGGAAAGCGATGAACAGGATCTAAGAAAACTTGGATTTACAGTGAAGAAAAGGTCAAACGGACATTATAAACTGATGTTTAGGGATGATCCGAGATATACATTCACACTCGCAGGCACATCCAGCGATGTCCATGCCATGAAAAACGCATATGCAGAGATTGATGCGAAAATGAGCGTATATAAATAACAGGCATCCATACGCGACCGCATCGCTGGAGCATTTTATTGACTTTCATGTGAACGGATGTTAGAATCTGCCGCGGCAGCAGATCATTTCTGCTGCTTTGGAAGAGCTGCCCAATGTCTGTATCAGCAGGATCGTATTAACCTCGATTTCTGCTTTTGGCAGTCTCTGAATATCTGCGAGCAATCATACGCCCCTGAGCGATATTGCCTCAGGGGTGTAACTGTTCGATGGGAACCGAATGCAATGGAAACATGAAACCACCTGATTCATGCCGGTTACGGACCAGGAAGCGAGGCTATATATGCGTTCATTATCTCCTGCACAGACCCGTGCACTTGGAATCAAACTCTCCTCATACCTGCGCCCCGGGGATGTCCTGATACTCAGGGGAGATCTTGGTGCAGGCAAGAGTGAGTTTACTCGAGGCATTGCACAGGGACTTGGCATCAGCGGACCTATCCCGAGCCCAAGTTTTACAATCCTCAATGTGTATGAAGAAGGCAGGCTTCCCCTTTACCATTTTGACTGGTATCGTTTAAACAGTTCGGAAGAGCTCTATGAAATGGGGATGGACGAGTACCTGATGGGTGATGGCGTATCCGTCGTGGAATGGCCTTCACAGTGTCCGGATGCTGTGCCGGAAGATTGTCTGGAAATCCATTTTCAGGTGCTCGATGAGAACAGCCGTGAGATTGAAATGACATCCAAAGGTCATTTCCGCACAATTCAGTGGGAGGATAAGGAATGATCACAATTGCAGTGGATACATCAGGCCCGGTATGTGGTGTCGCCGTTCTGAAGGATGACAGAATCACGGGGGAAGAAATGGTTCTGAACCGCATGACGCATTCCGCCAATCTGATGCCGATGATTGACAGGGTTCTGACAGAGTCTGAAATCGATCTGGGTAAAGTCGACCGGATTGCATGTGTGACAGGTCCTGGATCCTTTACCGGTGTAAGAATTGGTGTCAGCACGGTGAAAGGTATCGCCCACGGCAGAAACATCGAGTGTGTAGCCGTGGATGCGCTTGAAGCCATGGCGGTAGGTGCTGGTCATTTTGATGGCGTGATCTGTCCGATTCAGGATGCGAGGGCAGGCCAGGTTTACGGTGCCGCCTTTGCTCCGGGCTGCCCGCCTGAACGCCTGATGGAGGATCAGCCGATGGCACTGGATTCTTATCTGGAGACCATCAGAACATTTGGAAAGCGTTTTCTCTTCCTGGGTGACGGGATGCCGGTACACAAAGAAAAAATATGCGCAATTCTGGGGGATGCAGCAGTCTTTGCACCACCGCAGCTTGCATTCCTGCGTCCCGCTTCAGTGGCCGTTCTCGGCGCGATGATGGAACACACGTTGAATTATAAAGAACTGATGCCCATGTACCTGCGCGCGCCAAGCGCGGAAAGAAATCGCAAACTGGTGGAGGCAGCTCAGAATGGCAGATGACATGATCATTCGGCGAATGACATTGGATGATGTGGATGACGTCTGGTCGATTGATCAGGCATGTTTTGCCAGACCCTGGCCCCGCAGTTCCTATGAGAATGAAATCAGGGAAAACAAATGTGCCAGATATCTGGTATGCGTGGCAGACGGAAAAGTCGTCGGGTTTGCAGGCGGCTGGGTTGTCCTTGACGAGTCTCAGGTAACCAATATTGCCATTCTGGAAGCCTATCGCGGGCGCGGCTACGGAAAACAGCTGACGCAGGCGCTTCTGCAGTATTTTTCAAATCTCGGTGCAGTCTGTACAACGCTTGAAGTTCGTGAGAGCAATCTCAGAGCACGTCATGTCTATGAATCGCTCGGCTTTTTCCGTGTTGGACGCAGGAAGAAGTATTACTCGGATAATGGGGAGGATGCGCTCCTGCTTTTGTGCGATCATCTGCCGGATGCAGATCCTGAATTTGAAGAGGAAGAAACACAGCATCTCAGCGAAGAATAACAAGACCGCTGGGACAGAACCTGGTTTCTACGCGTTGAAACAAAAAAATGCAGGGCAGTGCCCTGCAAAACAAAAATCAGATATCCCAGGCCATATCACTGTGTGAGTCCTCAAGCATGGTGATATGGCTTTCTGTTATGGAAATCAGATCCTGCATGACGGGATCCAGATCCTTCTCGCGCACGAGAAGCGTAAATGCTACAGCAGTTGTGAATTCGGGAGAAAGAAGTTGGACCGGCATGGACTGAATATGGTGCTGGACACGATCCCACAGACTGTATGACACTTCACACAGCAGCGATACCGTCGGCACCATTTCAACAATTCCTGCCGCCTTCAGTGCCACAGATGTCCCCTGGGTATAAGCCCTGAGCAGTCCACCTGCTCCCAGCAGAACACCTCCGAAGTATCTCGTCACAACACAAATGCAGTTTCGTACGTTTTCCTTTTTAATGACTTCCATCATGGGAAGACCGGCTGTCCCTGAGGGCTCACCGTCGTCTGAATAACGCATGACACCCATATTGCGCCCAATGGTATAGGCATAGCAGTTGTGGGAAGCATCTCTGTGTCTGGTGCGTATTTCCTGAAGGAATCCCAGGGCCTCCTCTTCTGTGGAAACCGGGGAAGCATAGCCGATGAATCGGCTTTTGTTGATGATCAGTTCGTCCCAGCCGGCTTTTCTAAGCGTAAGATAGGATGAATTCATGAACGCACACCTTTTCCATCACAATTCATGTTATTTAGGCTCGGACACCCGTGACTTCAGTCGTGGGAGGAGAGCCAT
>R21__coassemble_916_pt1 | contig 21807 bp, 17 predicted proteins | sample R21__metabat2_high_PE_034 | metagenome-assembled genome bin R21 | reverse complement strand
ACGACAGGCCGAAGCGCATCCGGCCCGAGGGAGCAGTTGGTACCGACGGCATCGGCACGCATCCCTTCGAGCATGGCCGTCATGGCTTCAGGGCTTGCGCCGGTCATGAGCTTTCCATCTGCACCATAGGCATTGGAAACAAAAACCGGGAGTGTGCTGTTTTCTTTTGCAGCCAGGAGAGCAGCTTTTGTCTCATAGCTGTCATTCATGGTTTCAATGAAGATCAGGTCTGCGCCGGCTGCTGTGCCCAGACGGATGGTTTTTGCAAAGACTGCAACGGCATCCTCAAACGCAAGGTCACCGTAGGGCTTCAGCAGTTTTCCAGTGGGCCCGATATCAAGCGCGACATAGCGCGGCCGTCCGGACGGCGTAGATGCGGCTGCTTCCCTGGCAATACGGACCGCGGCTTCGACGATCTCCTTCAGTGTGTTTTCGGGAAAATGCAGAGAATTGGCTCCAAAGGTATTGGTGCTGACCACATGGCTTCCTGCAGCGTAATAAGCAGCATGAACAGACCGGATCACATCAGGATGCGAAAGGTTCCATGTTTCAGGCGTTTCGCCACTTCTTAGCCCGGCAGCCTGAAGCAGCGTGCCCATGGCCCCGTCCAGAATGAGCACATGGTCCTGCATATACTGCAGAAGATCCGGCCGGGGGAAAGAGGTCTGGGGAGAGCATGAAGGCATGATATCACTCCTCATGGATAACAGATGTTGAATGCGTGTGGAGAAAGGTCATCACGGCTGGGACCGGAAGGCACATGACACCTGCGGACAGGCGGTACAGCGGTCAGTCACCGGTTCGTAAGTCTCTGTCAGTCCGATGATGGCCGTGACGGACTTGGAAGGAGACATCAGAAGCGAATCCGTCAGGGTGAGTCCGATTTGTCTGGGACAGTCAAGCGCGCGGAATACATCGCGCTGAAGTTCCAGAGGGACATCCCCGTAACCGGGGCTGAACCTCCGTGTGAGATGATATCCTTCTTCCTTTAAATAATAATCAAAGGCATCACACAGACTTTCAACCCGCTCAGTGCCCAGTGCATGGACAAGCCAGCCATCGGCCTGGGAGAGTCCGGAGATGCGGGCGATATGCCGATCATAGGCAAGACCAATGGTGGCAGCAAAAACAACACACCGGGAAGCATGCCGCAGAAGATGGCACAGTGACTGCGAGGAGACGACGGAAAAACCGAGATCGATCTGCCCGCTGCCGAGGGGCTGCACGGGAAACAGATCGTAGCAGACCCGGCCGTGCACCTGCGCCAATGCGTCAGGCAGAAGGGCAGTCAGTCTGTCAGTGAGGGTGTCATCCTTCAGCTGGGCGTAGCGCCGGACCTCCTGCATGCATAAAGGAAGATCAGAAGGTTCAAAATGACGGATCATGATTCACTCCCGAGAATGCCTTTCAGATTACGGCAGATTGCCTCAGCCACATCGGGCTTATTCATGGTATAGACATGAATGTTGTCTATGCCGCTCGCGAAAAGATCAATGATCTGATCGGTTGCATAGGCAATTCCGGCCTGCTTCATGGCTTCCGGATTGGAACCGAACCGGTCGACGAGCGACTTGAAACGTGTCGGCATAAAAGAGTGAGAGAGGCGCAGTGCACGGTCAACCTGATTGGCACTGGTAATAGGCATAATACCGGGGTAAACCGGGACGGTGATGCCGGCTTCACGGATACGGTAGAGAAAATGGAACAGTAAAGTATTGTCAAAGAACATCTGTGTCGTGAGAAAATCGCAGCCCGCATCCACTTTTTCCTTCAGGTAGCGGATATCCTCCCTGCGGTCAGTACTTTCAGGGTGGATTTCAGGATAACAGGCCCCTCCGATGCAGAAGTCCGGCCATGATTCACGGATAAAGCGGACAAGATCGACTGCGTGCGGAAAATCGCCGTCGTGAAGCTGATCCTCAGGAAGGTCACCGCGCAGCGCCATAATGTTGTTGATGCCCAGATGCTGTAGCTCTTCGACGCTCTTCGTTATGCTTTCTCTGCTCTGGCCGACGCAGGTGAGATGCGCGAGAACAGGGACATGTGCATTGCGCTCGATCTCACTGGCCAGCCCGAAAGTGAACCGGCTGCCTTTGCCGCCTGCACCATACGTGACAGACATGAAAAGGGGAGACAGTGCAGCGATCTGCAGAGCAGCATTCTGCACACTGGCAAAGCCGGTGCTTGTCTTGGGCGGGAACACCTCGAAAGACAGTGAAAGGCGCCCGGTGGGAATGATCGAAGTCAGTTTCATGATGTTTCCTGCCTCCTGGCACAGAGTGGTTAGAACATAGAAGATTGTACCACACAGGGTCTGTAAAGTACGAGAGAGAAAATGGAGAACAGCGGAAGAAAGCCATAGAAAGAACAAAAGGATGCGCAGGGGAGCGCATTTTACGAATGAGATGACATGCTACACGGAAACGGAGTCAGCCCGCAGCAGGCTTCAAATCCCTTGCAGTACAGGCGTTAGAAACGGCTTACGCGTTGACAGTGCACATCTGATATGTTAGAATCTTATAAGCAGGCGTATGTCTGACATGCTGCACAGGGAGGTGGAATCATGGGCAAGGAAAGACTGCTGATTACAGGTGGAAACCCACTGGAAGGTGAAGTACGCGTAAGCGGTGGAAAGAATACTTCAGTGGCTGTGATTCCCGCTGTCCTTCTTTCGGACGAAGTATGTACGATTGAAAACATTCCTGATATTGAAGATGTCCATGTGCTTGCGGACATTCTGCGCTCTCTCGGTGCGAAAGTGGATTATGTGCCTGGCGTCCATATGGTGATTGATCCGAGAAAAGCGGATGGTTATCAGGTGGACTATCGCAGGGCCAGACAGCTGCGTGCAAGCTATTATTTCCTCGGCGCCCTGCTGGGCCGCTGTGGAAAAGCGGAAGTCGCTTATCCGGGCGGTTGTAAAATCGGTTCCAGACCGATCGATCAGCACCTGAAAGGGTTTGCAGCCCTTGGTGCAGAAGCTGAAGAACGCGGCGGACTGATTACGGCCAATGCAAAGCAGCTCACCGGAAATGATATCTTTTTTGATATGGTGACAGTCGGCGGAACGATCAATGTCATGCTGGCTGCTGCCAAGGCAAACGGAACCACGATTATTTATAATGCCGCAAAAGAGCCGCATATCGTTGATCTTGCGAACTTCCTCAACAGTATGGGCGCAAGAATCAAAGGTGCCGGCACAGATATCATTCGAATCAGAGGACAGCAGCATCTTCACGGCACGACCTATGCAGTGATTCCGGATCAGATTGAAACGGGCACCCTGATGATTGCCACGGCGGCAACCCGGGGTGATGTCATGATTCATGGATGCATTCCGACACACATGGAAGCATTGACTGCAAAACTGCTCGAAATGGGTGTACGTGTTACGGACAGCGATGATTCGATCCGTGTGCGTTTTCAGAGTGCCTATCGGGCCGTCAATGTGAAAACTCAGGTCTATCCGGGCTTCCCGACTGACCTGCAGCAGCCGATGTGTGCCCTGCTGACCACGGCCCATGGGACCAGCATTGTTCAGGAAACCATTTTCGAACAGCGGTTCCGTCATCTCGATGAGCTTGCCCGCATGGGAGCACAGGTTCGCGTCATGGACCGGACTGCGATCATAGAAGGTGTCGGGCAACTGTATGGTGCGCCGGTCACCACCACAGACCTTCGAGCGGGGGCTGCCCTGCTGGTCGCCGGTCTGATGGCACAGGGGATCACAGAGATTTACGAACTGGAATATATTGATCGGGGATATGAGCATATTGAAGATAAGCTTCGTTCCCTTGGGGCCGATATCCGTCGGGAAACCTTTTTCTGATGGATGTCTGGAATGGAGGTGGCGGAAATCGTCAACCCATTTGAAGAGTTAGGAATTCCGCAGACCAGCGGTCCGGAGGAAGTCAGAAAAGCCTATCATCTGAAAGCAAAACTTGTTCACCCGGATCAGTTCCAGGATGCGGAACAGCAGGCTGAAGCGAACAGGAAAATGGTCCGCCTCAATCAGGCATATGAAGAAGCCATGAAGCAGGTCTCCGGTCGGGCATACAGTCCGTTTCGCGAGATGCTGAGCGTGGATGATGCCGTTGAGATGGCCAAAAAGCTTCTTCTGCAGGATGCGCCTGAAAGAGCGCTCGGCCAGCTGATGCGGGCGCAGAGCAGAAATGCAGCATGGTTCCATACACAGGGACAGGTGCTGATGGCGCTGGAACAATATGAAACAGCGGAGCAGTCCTTCCGGTGCGCCGTAAAAATGGATCCTCAGAATATAGAGTACCGCCGCGGTGCGTTTGACGCATATGAGGAAAAGAAACGTGCTGCAACCCTCCGGGGCAGAATCCGGCATGTTCTGCACAAACGACAGCGAAAAGGCAGACGATAAAAGGTCCTGAAGCAGATGCTTCAGGCTTATTTTTAAACAAGATGTATGAAAATGGTTCACATGAGCAGCTGCAGAAAAAAGGAGAGCAGACCGATGCGTATATTTGACAGTGCGGATTTTCTTCTCCCGGATGAACAGTATTTTTCCACCTGGCCGGTCATCGCCTGCGATCAGTTTACTTCGGAAAAGGCATACTGGGAGCGCGTGGAAACAAGGGTGGGGGATCAGCCTTCATCGCTGCGGCTGATCTATCCGGAAGTGTATCTCTCGGACCATATGGAAGAGCGGATTGACAGGATCAACCAGGAAATGCATCGTGTTCTTTCCAGCGGCATCATGCATCCTCTTCACGAATGCTTTGTCTATGTGGAGAGATCTCTGATGAACGGAAACATCCGCAGGGGACTGCTGGGCGTGATTGATCTGGAAGCCTACAGTTTCCATTCGGATGCACAGACCGCAGTGCGTGCCACTGAAAAAACTGTCCCTGAGAGGATTCCTCCAAGGGTAAAAATCCGTGAGCATGCCCTCATGGAACTGAGCCATGTGCTTCTTTTCTGTGATGATCCGCAGGATCTGATTCTGGGGCCGCTCTGCGCTGCAAAAGAGAATCTTCCGAAACTGTATGATCTCGACCTGATGGAACAGGGAGGCCATATCAGCGGGTATCTGGTCTCCGGAAAGACGGCTGAAGAGACCCGGGCACGGATTGATGCCTATGAAGCCATGCGCTGTGCGCGTGCTGCCCAGTCACCGGTTCTGTACCTGGTGGGCGACGGCAACCACTCTCTGGCGACAGCAAAAACCTGTTATGAATCGCTGAAGGCCGGCGCTGCCGATCAGGCTGTCCTGGATAAGGCGAGATTTGCCATGGTTGAACTGGGAAATGTCAGAGATGAATCGCTGGTCTTTGAACCGATTCACCGGCTGCTGACAGGGACGAATATCGAAAAAGTGCTGCATGATGCGCAGAAAATCTGTGCGGAAAATGGATACCGGGTGCACTGGACTGCCGGAGAAAAACAGGGAGACCTTCTTCTGGACCCTTCACTCGGACAGCTCCCGGTGGGCATTTTGCAGAACTGGCTGGATGAAGAACTGAAAACGACAGAAGGCACGATTGACTATATTCATGGGGAAGATTCGCTGCATGCTCTGTCAAAACAGGAATGTGCGATCGGGTTTGAACTTCCGGCCATCGGAAAGGATGCTTTCTTTGACGCCATTGAGCGGGATGGTGTGCTTCCCAGAAAAACGTTTTCCATCGGACATGCGCATGAAAAACGGTATTATTTTGAAGCAAGGGAAATCCGCTGACCTTTTGCAAAAACAGAACAGGGATGAAAACGGTACAGCATGCATTGCGTGCTGCCGTTTTTTTTCTTCAATAAACAGCGGGGAGGGAAGGCACTGCGGACCGGACAGGCCGCATGCAGAAAAGAAATGACAAATATGACATTTTTGAAACAAAAAACGAGCAAAGTGACACATTAAATTCTTGACATGGTCATAAAAAAGCAATAAAATAACTACGGATTATTTTGCTGATCCGCAGAATACCTCTTTTTTATCACATGAGGTGATTGTATGAATTGTGCATGGAAACGTATGAAAGCCGGCATCCTTCTGGTTGCACTGGTTTTGAGCCTTCTTCCTCTTGCCGGTGAAATTGCGCTTGCTGAATCTCTCGGCAAAACGACGGCGACAGGGGTTCGTCTGCGCAAAGCACCTTCAACCAGTGCGGAATACTGGTTCCGTCTTCCGAAGGATTATGTCTGCGCTTATTCGGAGACAACGCAGGATGCGTCCGGCGTCACCTGGTACAAGGTGAATGTGTCCAATCCGGAAACAACCAGTCAGACGAAGTACGTTGGCTATCTCCATGGCGATTATTACCGTACGCTGACCGGTGACGAGGCGTCTGCCTATGCAAAGACAGGCAGCAGTTCGACCGCTTCATCCAGCATTTCCGCCTCCACCACGGGAGCCACGGGCATGGTTACCAATGATGAAGTCAACTTCCGCCAGGGTGCCAGCCTGAAATCGCCTTCCATGTTCAAGGTGAACAGGGGAACCGTTGTGGAACTGCTGAGCATCCCGGCCGATACGGATCTCGATCCCTGGTACCGCGTGAAATACAACGGATCGACCGGTTACATTCAGGGGCCGTTTATCCGTGTGGTCTCCTACGGAAGCATCGGCTCTCCTTCCACAGGCGCATCATCTTCATCCTCTTCCGGAGCGGCCAGCTATGTCACACTGATCCTGTCGTCCTGTCATCTGCGCTCGGCACCCGGCGGTGTCATTTATGATGACTGGGAAGAGCGCGGCGCTTCCCTGCCTGTGACCGGCGAAGCCGTGACACAGGGGGGATACACATGGTATCCGGTGCTTTACAACACCCGCACTGTTTATGTGCGCAGTGACTGCGTGTCTGTAACCTATGTCAATGGTTCCTCAACAAGCACTGTAACAGATGCCCCCGCGTCCAATGTGATTGCAGGCTATGTCAGAACAACCAAGTCCGGTGTGAATCTCCGCCTTCAGCCTGCGGGCACGGTGATCTCCCAGGTCGCAAGAAATGTGACAGTGCCGTATTACGGCACCCCCAAGACGGACAGCGGATACACCTGGTATTATGTCGAAGTCAACTCGGTAAAAGGTTATCTCAGAAGCGATTGTGTTGAAGTCGTATCGTCCTCGGCAACCGATGCGCCGTCAGGCGAGGTCACGGCACCGCCTTCTGCCACCTACGGATATGTGAAAACCACCGTGGCAAAGGTGAACCTTCGTGCCACACCCGGCGGAACCACAAGGGAACAGATTGCAGCAGCCAATACAGTTCTTCCGGTGACCGGCACGCCGGTTGTCAGTCTGAACTATACATGGTATCCAGTCCGGGCGGCATCCGGCCGCACCGGCTATCTTCGGGGAGACTGCGTTGTTGTCTGTGATATCAACGGGAACACAGGCTCTGCTGTGACGCCGACCCCGACGCCCACTTCAACCTCCACGTCTTCCACTGTGACGCCGACTCCTGCACCTGATCCTGCGAAAAACAGCGGCACCGTGCGCACGACAAAGACCAAGGTTGCTGTGCGTTCCTCTGCGAGCACTGACGGTGCTGTCGTGGACCGTGTTGAAATCGGGACGCTGCTGTCCTTCAGCAATGTGACCACAGGCGGCGGGTATACCTGGTATCAGGTGACCTACGGCGGAAAGAAGTGCTACATCCGCGGCGACTGTGTGACGGTTGTATCTTCGGACGGCGGCAGTACCCCGACGGCAGCACCGACATCCACATCCGGATCCATTCTCGGCTACATCAAGACGACCAAGAGCGGCGTGAATGTCCGCACAGCCCCTGCAGGCAAGAATGTGCTTGGACGGGTCGATAAGGGCAACGTTTACGCATATTATGAAAAAACATCTGCAAGCGGATATTCCTGGTATAAAGTGAATACGGTCTATGGCACGGGTTATGTGAGAAGCGACTGTGTGACAGAAGTGGATTCCTCTGGTCATGATATTCCGGCCCCGACTGCCATCCCCGGATCGGCTGATGTCAGCACGAACCAGGCGGAAGCCAGTTATACCACGCTGAAAGTCGGGTCTTCCGGAACAGGTGTCCGGAACCTTGTGCAGGAACTCATCAACCAGGGGTATTACAAGGGCTCTGTGACAAGCGAATATACGACAGCTGTGGCCAATGCCGTGAAGGCTTTCCAGAGCGCGAACGGACTGACTGCAGACGGTATTGCAGGTCCTTCGACACAGCATAAACTGTTTGGCACAACACCGGTCGGAACCCAGGATTACACGAACCTGAGCATGGTGCTGTATCCTGCAGAAAAGATCGACTGGTTCACCGGCGGCATCCAGGAAATGATTCCGAAGGGCTCCAACTTTAAGGTATATGATGTGAAGACCGGCATTGTCTGGTGGGCACACCGCTGGTCAGGCGGAAACCACGCGGACATTGAGACCCTGACAGCTGCAGATACTGCGCGTCTGTGCAGGATTTACGGTGTCAACCGTGCAAGCGAGATCACAGAGAAAACGCACTGGCAGAGAAGGCCTTCCCTGATTACGGTGGGTACAAGAACATTCGCATGCGCACTCTATGGCGTCCCGCATAATGATGACGGCGACACGATTGCCGACAACGCAATGGAAGGTCAGATCTGTCTGCACTTCACCAACAGCCGTACACATGGTACAAACAAGGTTGTCAGCTATAATGAAGAAGCCATTGAATATGCATGGCAGTATGCACCGAACGGACATAAATAAACTTGAACAAAGGAAGAGCGGGCGAAAGCCCGCTTTTTCCTTTGCTTGAGAAAAGACGGAAAAAAGATCGGAAAACAGATTGAAAAGAAGAGCGATTGCATATATACTATCCGGGTTGTGTCAGGAGGTAGTTTGGGTCATGACGATGAATGTTTTTCTCTGGGTCGCTGTCGCCCTGTTTGCCGGTCTTATGTTTACCCGCGTCTTTAAAGTGCTGCATCTGAATTTTCCGGATGTGACAGCCTTTTTGATTGCAGGACTGCTGATCGGGCCCTTTGCACTGGGAAGGCTGGGCTTGCCTGGTGTAGGATTCCACTCTTTTGAAGAACTCAGCCATGTCAGCCTGATGAATGACGCTGCGCTTGGTTTTATCGCGTTTGCCATCGGGAGTGAATTCAGACTCTCCGAATTGAAACATACAGGGAAAACGGCGACAGTCATCGGCATTGTTCAGGCCATTGTCGCATGTGTACTGGTGGATGCTGCACTGCTGATCATGCATTTTATCCTTGGACCGGAAATCCTCCCGCTGAGCGTCGTGATCACACTGGGAGCCATTGCAACGGCAACAGCCCCTGCTGCGACGCTGATGGTTGTCCGTCAGTATAAAGCGGAAGGTCCTCTGACTCGGCTGCTGCTTCCGATTGTCGCTTTGGATGACGCCGTCGGACTGGTTGTGTTTTCCGTGTCATTTGGTATCGCCAGGGCCATGCAGGGTGGAAATCTTGACATGATTTCCATTGCGCTCAATCCGGTGCTTGAAATCGTAGCTTCACTGCTGCTCGGCAGCATTCTCGGATATATCATGTCAAAACTTGAGAAGCTGTTTCATTCAAATTCAAACCGCCTGTCCATGACGATTTCATTTGTGTTTCTCACCATCGCACTGAGTTACCTGGAAATCCCGATTGGTGCGGCTACGGTTTCCTTTTCAACCCTTCTGGTATGCATGATGCTTGGAACTGTATTCTGCAATACAAGTGATTTTTCAGAGGACATCATGCACAGGGCGGAGAAGTGGACAGCCCCGCTCAATGCGACGTTCTTTGTGCTGAGCGGCGCGGCACTGGACCTGGGCGTCTTTAAAAACTGGCAGTATGTTCTGGTTGGTGTGATCTATATTCTTTTCCGTTCTGCGGGCAAATATTTTGGCGCGCGCGAGTCCAGCCGCATGATGAAATGCGATAAAAACGTGATTGAGTATCTTGGAATCACATTGCTGCCGCAGGCTGGTGTCGCACTGGGCATGTGCAGTCAGGCCGCTGTTCTCGGAGGAACGGAAGCTGCGGTGATCAGGAATGTGACGCTCTTCAGTGTTCTGATTTATGAACTGGTTGGCCCTCTGCTCACCAGAAATGCCCTGATGAGTGCCGGTGAAATCAAGCCGACACCTGTGGAGAAGAAAGACAGAAAACGTTTTGAACAGCAGGCCAAATCGTGAATCAAAAGAAAAAGCAGGCGGCGCCTGCTTTTTCTTTTGATTATGTTTTCTGCAGCAATGGAAGGTGTTCGATCAGACAGGCAATTCCCCTGGCCAGTCGGTGATCGGGTTCAGCAAAATGATTGCCGGGATTCATCTCAAGTGTGGTCCACAGAACATCACTGCGGGCAGAAAGCAATTCAGACATCCCTCGCGTCTCCTGCCCAATGGTCCGCAGAACAGGATGCCTTGTTTTTTCCTCCAGATCACCCAAACTCAGATAGACCAGAGAGGACGCAGGCAGCTGCGCGGAGCGCATGTAATCTGTAAATCCTGGATACCAGAGAGAACCGGAACAGCTGGCTGCCCCCTGGAACACCTGTGTCTGGGTCATTGCCCAGAGACTGAAAAGGCCGGCAAGCGAATAACCCGCAATCAAGTTCGCAGCATCAGAATAGGCAGGCACATATTCATTCATCAGCTGACTGAGCGTCTGAGAAGCCAGACCGTCCAGATGCTGATTCTTAAACACAGGTGCAGCGGGCCATGGTGTCAGATCACGGTCCCAGCTGCTGATTGGGAAAAGCACGAGCCGAAAGGGAATGGCGGTCTGTCCGGAAATATGGTCAGCAAGCTGACTGCATTCTTCCTTTGTGGGGGATTCCGAGGGGACAAAAACGGTGACTGCATGATGTTCTTTTTCAAAGATCCAGGCGCCACGATTTCCTGAAATGACCTGAGTATGCATATGATCCTCCAAAGGCGGCTGATTATGGAATCCGAAGGGAGAGAGCATTCGTACTGGCTTCTGACAGAATGATGTCCAGATACCGGCCAAAAGGCAGCTGGTCAGCATACTGCATCCATAGACGGTACCCTTCCTGCTCTTTCCAGGTCGCATCGCCAGAAGACAGCGTTCCGGAAAAGTACGCCAGGTTCAGGTCCTCGGCGTATCTGAGCATCGTTTCCATCGCTTCGTGCGAAAGACCCAGCGCTTCCAGGGCGGGTTCTGTCTTGACTCCGGTCGTGTTGCGGAACCACTGTTCACTTTCATGCATGAACCCGGGCGGCAGCAGTGCATCGTCAAGGGGTAAAGCCTGATAGGAGAAAGTATGCGGGTCTTCAATGGTCAGAAGACCATAACGGTGAGGAAAGACCGAGAACGCGCCGGATGCGATATCAAACAGGCCGTTTTCTTCCGCAATATGCTGGATATGCAAATGACCGGAAAGGTGAAGCTGAACATGATGTGCTCTCAGGGCTTTGGCGATGCGTTCTGCATTCAAAATGACAAAGTTGTCTTTTCCGAGAGACGAATGCGGGATCACACTGTGATGCGTGGCAGACAGAACAAATGACGTGTCGGTATCGGTCTGATCCAGTGCATTTTGAAACCATGCCTCACGGGCCGTATCCAAAAGACCGAACGTGTAGGCATCGGGTTCATAAAAAGCACAGTCCAGCATGCAGAGAACGAGATCAGGAAACGGGGAAACGGTGTAGCTGATGCCGATCTGGTCCTGCGTGATCTCTCCAAGAAAACGTTGATAGATTGTGCGGAATTCGTCCGGTGTAACGGTGTCTGTCTCAGTGAAAGTGTTTCCCTGAAAGACCCGGGCAGCACGGCAGTTGATATCGTGATTGCCCGGAATGACATAGACAGCGATTCCCTGGTCAGCCAGTCCATCCAAATGCTGTGCAAGTTCTCTGTGGGAGAGTGCTTCACCATTAAATGTCAGATCCCCGGTCAGAAGAAGAATGTCAGGGTGAAGCTGCTCTGCCTGCCGAACCAGGGCATCGAGGAGCACATCAGACTTGTGGACCATCTTTCCGTCACCCTGCGCAATGGAACGCATGAAAAGATCACTGCCTTCATACAGACTCGGAGCACAGTAATGCAGGTCGGACGCGATCATGACAGTATGGCTGGCGGATGCTGCGAAAGGCAGAAGTGCTGCGAGAAAAAGCAGAAGACAGCAGACGGTCTTTTTCATAAGATCACCTTTTCAGTTCACGTACAGTTCGGACCAGTGCAGTGATGGTCAGTCCGATGGCAATGCACATACAGATTACGGCGGGCAGATCCCTGAGTGCTGTTGATGACAGGTACATCAGAAGAAAAGCTGCAAGAATCATCAGTAAAGTGAGTGACTTGCCTGACACGTTGATTCAACTCCTTGGTATAAAGCAGGATGGATATTTCAAATGAGACTGGTTTCGTGGATAAGCGTTTCAGGATCAGGATCGGCAAGATGGGCAAAATCGCGGACGTGATCCCAGTTGACCGTAAATCCTGCGCCATGAGAGCAGAATACGGAATTGGGGGTGTCATCCGCAAGCGGTTGATACTGGAATTCAGCTACAACCTGTTCCGTATTATGGCAGGGATCCTCGTGATCCAGATGAACGCGAAGACTGCCGGTCCCGTGCGTACGCATGGAAAACTGCTCCTGGAAAGGAAGGAAACGTGCATAGATACACGTACCTGTGATGATGACGGTATCTTCCTGATAGACAGGAATCTCACAGTCTGCCTGAATTCTTGCGAGATCACCCTGAATGCTTCCATACAGGTCTGAGGGAATGCGGATATCAAATGCACAGACTGGTTCAAGCAGGACGTTGTCGGCATACATGAGTGCATTGCGGATGGCACGGTATACAGCCTGCCTGAAATCTCCGCCCTCCGTATGCTTGAGATGTGCGCGCCCGCAGAGGAGATCGATCGTCACATCTGTCAGAGGGCTCCCGGTCAGGACGCCTTTGTGCTGTTTTTCATAGACATGTGTTGCAATCAGTCTCTGCCAGTTTAATGTGAGTTCATCGACATGAGCAAAGGAGCGGAAATGAATGCCGCTGCCGCGAGGAGCAGGCGAAATGCGGAGATGCACCTCGGCATAATGGCGGAGCGGTTCATAGTGCCCGATGCCAATCGAGGGACCTGCAACGGTTTCGTGATACAGAATTCTCGGTGGGCCAAAGGAAACGGGGATTCCAAAACGATCGAGAATCTGCTGCCGGAGAATTTCCAGCTGCATGGGTCCAATCACCTGCACTGCAATATGATTCTCCTGTTCTTCGAGGCCGAGTGAAGGTTCTTCATCTTCAAGGATGTGCATGTGGGAAGACATCTCGTAGGCGGGGGTCAGTTTTTGATCCCAGAGCAGTTCAGCACTGGTCATGGCCTGAATGCGTTTCTGCGCATGACCCGCCTTGCCGATGGAGTCTCCCGGATGCAGGGGGGCACTCAGCGGAATGGCAGCCAGGTCCCCGGGGACAGCCTCATTGACTGATCGGAATCGCTGCCCTGAATAAATGCGGATTTCATTGATTTTTTCGCTGCCTTCAGGAACCGGAACCGTATCCTTGACGTGAAGCGTGCCGGATGTGATTTTGCAAAAGCAGAGACGAAGTCCGCCCGGCTCATGCCGAACCCGATAAATATCAGCAGAAAAGGCATCAGATTGGGAACGGTTTCCTGGGGTCATGCGAACGACAAAGTCCATGAAGGAAGAGACGCCTTCACCTGTGAGTGCAGAACCGGACATAACCGGGAAACACTCACGGCGCCGGATATGCTCCTGCAGATGGTCAAGCCAGAGCGACTCATCATAATTCCCCTCAAAGAAGCGCTCCATCAGTTCTTCATCAAGTCCTGCAATGGCTTCCTGCTGGACTTCATTGAGCATTCCGTCATAGGAACGAAGGTCCAGTACTTTCGAAGAGAGACGAGAGTGTATCTGCGCGATGACAGCATCCTGATCGATATCATTACGATCGCATTTATTGAGAAAAATAAAGACAGGGATATGATAATCCTGAAGGATCTGCCATACGGTTTCTGTGTGCGGCTGGACGCCATCAGGCGCAGAAACCAGGAGAATTGCAGCATCCATAATGGAAACAGAGCGCTCCATTTCGGCGGAAAAATCTGCATGACCGGGTGTATCCAGCCAGTAAATCAGGTCGTCATGCCATGGAACAACAGCCTGGCCGGAAAAAATCGTGATTCCACGGGCCATTTCCATGGGATCCGTATCGAGAAACGTGTCCTTATGGTCGACACGGCCTTTTTTCCGCACGACACCGGCAGCATAGAGGACGCTTTCGGAAAACGTCGTTTTCCCTGCATCGACATGAGCAAGTATACCAATCGTTTTGCGCATGTCTTTCCCTCCTTTTCAACAGCTTACTTTGCCTGAAAGAGTATATAGGATTCGGCTTGGAAGGGCAAGTGAGACGCAGAAGCAAGAGAAAAAGCCGTGCGGTCATGCACGGCAGATGTTTGCAGAAAACAAAAAACCTGATCTCATGTGAGATCAGGCAGTGCGGTTGACGGGACTTGAACCCGTACTCATTGCTGAACACGCCCCTCAAACGTGCGCGTATGCCAATTCCGCCACAACCGCATATCGGCAACGATGCGTATCTTAACATGAAGTGAGATGTTTGTCAAGCGATATTTTTGACAAATTGGATGCAAACAGGAAGCGTCGGAGTAGGGAAAGCAAGGGCGAATTCCTGCAGTCTGTTTGACCAGTACACAGGATAAATGAAACGGCCGGAGGCTGCAGGAATGTTCAGCGCATCCCGTGTGACTTGACATCAAAGCCAGAATCAGTAATATGATTATACAGATTGGAACGTTTATGAGCGACAGGAGTGAGCGGGGTGAAAGAGAGGATGAAGAACGGTTATTTCTGCATTATCTTTCTCCTGATCATGTTCTGTGGCATTACAGCATGGGATGGAACCTGTGCTTTGGCAGAAGGACAGGAAAACGGCACTGCGGCACAAGTCAGTGCTGTGAAGAGTGAGGATGCACAGTCAGCTGAAAGTAGCAAAGATGCATTTGCAGTCCGGATACCGGAGGAAGCGACTGGCTTTCGTGACAATATCATTCATGTGGAGACAGCGCAAAGCGGCGTTATGACGATCACTGTAACGCAGGAGGATGGAATCTGCAGGTACATTTCTTCTGCCCAGGTCAGTGCGGGAAACAGCGAGTTCATCTGGAAGGGAACCGGAGCGAACGGTCAGCCGCTCACAAAAGGAACCTATCAGGTGACCATTCGTTTTGTCGGGGAAGATGGGTCCGTCATGGAGCAGTCGGCAAATTGCAGACTGACGAAGAATGAACAAAGTCTGTTGTATGCAGTTCCGTCTTCTGATACTTTGTATCTCAATGGCGAGGAAATGTGGTCTGTTGACTGTTCGTTCAGCCAGGCGGGAACAGCGGTCATGGACATTGTTTCCTGTGATGACGCACAGACGCTGCTTGCGCGTGTATCGCAGCCTGTAAAGAGAGAGACAAATGTCCGATTGAGCTGGAACGGGCGCATGTCAACAAGCCGTTTTGTCAATGTTGGAAATTACAGAGTCATTCTCTATGCGGAAGGCAGACCTGAAAATTCATTCAGCACGACACTCCATGTGCAGGACAGCAATCACAGCCACAGAGATGGGATGGCCATAGGTGTCACAGGCAGCATACTCCCTCAGAGAACAATGTCTGATCAGGAAATCTGGGAAATCATGATGCAGCCGTCTGTTGTCTATGATGGGACAGATGCCACATATATAAAGGAAAAACCATCCGTCAAAAGCGCCAGTGTCGGGAAAATCAATCCGCAGAAACAGGCACTTGAAGTGCTGTCCGTCGGGGATGATGGATGGACTCAGGTGAGGGCATGGCGTCAGGAAGACGGTAAAAGGGTAGAAGGATATCTTCTGACAGAACGCCTGAAGGTTGCAGTGCCTGACAGGCAGTATGCGCTTCTTGTCGATAAGCAGGCCCAGATGCTGTATGTGTATGAATATGGGAAACGCCTTGCCGCAGTGCCGGTTTCCACAGGCCTTGTCCGATATGGTCAGCTTGCATGGGAAACGCCGGCCGGAAGTTATCTGACAGGTGCCCACCTTGCCGCCAGCGGGTCTTCGGGTAAAACTTATGAATGCAGGATTGCGTATGACGGGAGCCGCGTGATTGAGCAGGTTGGATATGAAACCGTCAGGGGATCTAGACGCTACACAGACACGGAATTCCTGGGCCAGGCGAACACAAGAGGCGGAATCGCTGTTCCTGTATCTGCTGAGGCGCAGGTGAATGCATGGTGGCTGTACACCCATCTGCGCGCAGGAACACGGATTGTGATTCTGGATGAGGATGTTGCTGACCAGATGATTTATGAGGCTGCCGGAACAGCCTCAACAGCAGCTGCTGTTGAGATTGTGCTGACCGTCTGCGGCGATGCCGAAATGGGCAGCAGAGCATATGAGCAGAATGCGCCTGAGATGAGTTTCAATCATTTCGCTTATATGAAAGAACTGTTTGCAGCGGATGACCTGACGGTGATGAGCCTTGCGTGTGTGATTGCTGATGCGGATGAGATTCTGTATTCCACGATCACGGATGCCCTGCGGACAGACAGCAGGACCACAGATCGGCTGTGTGAAGCTGGTGTACAGCTTGTCACTGTTTCCAATCGCCATTTTTCTGATTATGGGTATCGGGGGCGTGTTTCCACGCTTCAGGCGCTGAACAGGGCGGGACTGGGTGTGGCCGGAGCAGGTTCTGTTTTTATCTTTGAAAAGGACGGTCACAGGATTGGCCTTCTGGCGGATCGTGAAATCTCGTTCCTTGAGAACCCGGAGATTTCAAAAAAGGATATCGACTCTCTGAAAGATCAGGGCTGTGAAGTGATTCTGGCTTTATGTTCCTGGGGAACAGAAGATGCGGGCTGGCATACCATACAGCAGAAAAAGATGGCTGAGTATCTGGTCAGCGCAGGAGCCGACGTGATCATAGGACAGAGCGGAGGCATGCAGGGAATCACAGAAATCGAGGGGATTCCAGTCATATGGAATCTTGGAAAAATCATTGTCTCAGATGAACATCCGGTATCACCATATGCAGCAGCTGCAAGGCTCGCGCTTCGTTTCTCCGATTCAGGGTATGAAGGGGTTGAGATCAGTCTGATCCCGATTGGAGTCAGCAGCAGTTCAGCGGATGGATTCAATAACCAATGCCCGTATATGATGAATGGGAGCAACAGCGAACTGGTACTGGAAATGATGCAGAGAAAATCGACGCTGTTTTTGCAGGAGAACATGTGGTTCCAGGCCAGACCGGAAGATCTGCCTGAATAAAATGCAAAGAAAAGGACGCGTGATCACACGTCCTTTTCTTGTGGGCTGACATTCATTTTTTTGAATAACGCTGCTTTTTTTCGTCAGAGAGATAAGTGAGAAACTGACATTCAAGCCGTCCGTTGTACAGGCGTCTGCGCTTGTCTGCTCGTTTGCCGAATGCATGTTCGAAATTGGGGTCAGAGGAAATCGCGCAGAGACTCCAGCCTGGATGCCGCCGAAGGAGAGCATGCAGATGACTGTAAAGGACTGCACAGGATTTTCTGTCGCCGATCCGTTCACCGTACGGGGGATTGCAGAGGAAGACACCTTCGCTGTGACCAAGCTGGAGTTCTTCAAGCGGCAGGCACTGCAGGTCAATACATCCTTCAAGACCGGCTTGACGCACATGCCTGGAAGCAAGAGACAAAGCCTCCGGATCAATATCTGATCCGGAAATGTTCGCAATTCGATCCGGCTCAAACTCGGACTGGACTTTGGCACGGATTTCATCTGCCTGTTTTTTGGAAAGAAAAGGGTAGGATTCGCAGGCAAACGACCGCGTCATCCCGGGTGCTCTGTGGCCCTCCCGAAACGCTGCTTCGATCAGGAGCGTTCCGGTTCCGCAGCATGGGTCGTGCAGAGGCATGCCTGGACGCCAGGGAGAAAGCTCAACCAGAGCAGCAGCGAGTGTTTCACGCAGAGGTGCTTCACCGTTCCAGGTACGATATCCCCTGCGATTTAAAGCGGAACCGCACAAATCAAGGGAGATCCTGCAGTGGTTCTCATGCAGAGAAAAATGGATGGGGAAGGGAATGCCTGTCTCCGGGAAAACGGAAGCAGAAGAGTGCCTCCGCATTCTTTCAATAATGGCCTTCTTGCAGATGGACTGGCAGTCAGAAATGCTCATCAGCTGACTGCGGGCACATTTGCCGGATACGTTATACTGTCCATCAACCGTAAGCAGTTGCTCCCATGGTATGGAGAGTGTGAGCTGGAACAGATCCTCAAAAGTCATGCACTGCTTTTCGGCAAGGACAATCATGACGCGGTCGGCCATTCGCAGGCGCAGACAGGCCAGAAAACCATCGGCTATGGAACCGGAAAACCGTGCACCGCCGAGCTCTGCTTTGGCATCCTCGAAACCAAGTCTCCGGAGTTCTGCAGCGACAAGCCCTTCAAGACTGAATGCGGCAGTAGCATATAGAGTCAAATGCTGAAAATCCATCGTTTCACGCTCCCGTTATGTCTGGTCCAGGGAAAACGCCTGCATTATACGGGAAATATCCCGCAATGTAAAGCAAAAGCAGTTCCACACAAATATCCATATGACCGTTCATCCTCACTGGGGTATTTGCGTTTTGCAGTCAGATGGATTATACTTTAATGGATTCATTTGATAATCAAAACTGATCATAAGGAGTGAATATAGAATGAAGTTAATTATTGCCATTGTTCAGGATGAGGACTCTTCCAGGCTCATTGGCAAACTGATGGATGCCGGCTTTGGCGTGACCAAGCTTGCTACAACCGGAGGATTCCTCAGAGCAGGAAATACCACGCTGCTTGTGGGTGTGGATGATGACAAATTCCAGGCGGCGATGGATGTCATTGAAAAGGTCTGCAAGAGCAGAAAACAGATGGCCGCATCACCGGCACCTGTTGGTGGCACACAGAACGGGTATGCTTCTTATCCGATCGAAGTGACAGTTGGCGGCGCAACTGTGTTTGTCTTGTCAGTCGATCAGTTTATCAAGCTGTAAGGATCATACATGGATAATATGGAGCAGTCCCGCGGAGTTGGACTCCGGGATTTTATTGCACAGGGAACTGCATGTGAAGGCCTTGTCAAGACTTTGGAAGACGGGCGTTTTGTGCATGCATATCTGATTACCGGGCAGGAAGGCGTTGGGAAAAGAACGCTGGCAAGAGAGATCGCAAAGTTCCTGCTTTGTACAGGCGAACACAAACCGTGTAATGAATGTGCCGCATGTCAGCAGGTGCAGCAGGGCACACATCCGGATCTGCTGACAGTTCGGGCCGGGTATCATGTCTCAAGCGATCAGCCGACTGAGACAGGCAAGAATTTTATTATTGTTGATACGATCCGTGAGCTTGTTGCAAAAGTCAATGAGCATGCATATGAAGGCGGAGAACGCATTGTCATCATGGAGCATGCGGAGAAAATGAATGCCTCTGCTGAGAATGCCCTCCTCAAAACGCTGGAGGAACCGCCGGAAAACGTGCTTTTTCTGTTGCTTACCGATACCCCTGGGTCGCTTCTTCCCACAATTGTCAGCCGCTGCCGTCAGGTTGCGCTGCACCCGTGGCCGGACAGCACAGTGAAGCGTGTGCTGCAAGAACACGGATTCACAGGAATCAGAGCGACTCAGGCTGTTCAGGCTTCAGGCGGTTCCATTGGCAAAGCGCTGGAAATGGCCGGAGATGAAGCCTACTGGGAAAACAGAGAAAAAGTCATGCGCCAGTTCCTGGATATTCCTGATTACAGCAGCGTATATGGTACAGCAAACGAATGGAAAGATGCGAAGGATCAGGGAATGGAACTGCTGGATGATCTTGAAGATATGGTTCGAACGCTGCTTCTGTATCATATCGGACAGGCAGATGAAGAACTGATTGCTGATTACCCGGCTGCATTTCAGAAGATGGCAAAGGAAGGCGATAACAATAGTTTTCTTCGCCTTCTTGACAGTATTCATAACGCACGAAAAAAACGTCTGAGTCAGGTTACATGGCCTGCAGTTCTGGAAAGACTGCTTTTGGATATCATGGAGGAAAAGAAGAAATGGTGAAGGTCATCGGCATCAGGTTTCAGACCGGTGGAAAACTGTATTATTTCGATCCGGGAGAAACCCAGCCGAATATTTCAGATAAAGTGTTGGTGGAAACATCAAGAGGGTTTGAACTGGGCGAAGTGATTATGCCCGTGCGGGAGGTTTCAGAATCCAGTGTGGTATCGCCATTAAAGACGGTCATCCGTATGGCATCCCCTGAAGATCTGAAGCATGAACGGGAGAATAAAGAAAAAGAAAAAGAAGCATTCCGGATCTGCCAGGAAAAAATCGTGGCGAACAAGCTTGAAATGAAACTGGTCCGAGCAGAAATAGGATTTGAGAACAATAAAATACTGTTCTATTTCACAGCCAATGGAAGAGTGGATTTCAGGGCGCTGGTCAAGGATCTGGCCGCAGTTTTTAAGACGAGAATTGAATTGAGACAGATTGGTGTCCGGGATGAAGCACGGATGATCGGCGGCTTGGGACCGTGCGGACGCCCAATCTGCTGCGATGCATTCCTGGATGATTTTGAGCCGGTTTCCATTAAGATGGCCAAAGAGCAGAAACTGTCCCTGAACCCTACGAAAATCAGCGGGGTATGCGGACGACTGATGTGCTGTCTGAAATATGAAGAAGAACAATATGAGGAAACCAGAAAACGCATGCCGAAAGTAGGCAAGGAATTCCAGACGCCGGAAGGAACTGCAACAGTTCTGGAGCAGAACATCTTAAAAGAGACGGTTCTTTGCCGCGTTTATCACGGTGATACAAGTGAAAATAAGGAGTACAGTCTTGAAGAACTGGTGGAACTGGGTGTTGCGAAACCGGTGGTTTATGAGACTGAGCCTGTTGCAGAGGTGAAAGAGGCTGTAGAGGAAGAGCAGGCGACGGCTGAAAAGAATGAACAGGACGAGGGAACGGAGATTACACTGCCTCTTGCTGTTCAGGAAATGAATGTAGTGCCTGATGTGAAAGAAAAGGAAGCAGAAGGCGAACGTGAACACGGGTCACAAAACCTGGAACGCGATACGGAAGGCAATCAGCAGCACAAGACGGAACCGAACAGCAGACAGCGTGTGGCGGCAAATACCAAAGAAAAAGAGAAAGCCGCATCTCCCAATGAGAATAAGGAAGCACATGCGGCTGAAGATCATAAAGCTCCTGCGACTCAGCGTGCGGATGCCTGGCGTGCTGCATTGGAAAAAGCCATGGAAGCAGCCAACAGCAAAATGCAGTAAACAGGGTGTGACCGCTGGTCACAAATTTCACCAAAGGTATTGCAATCAAAAAATGACAGTGTTATAATTGCCCCATCAGCGAATGGCTGAATAAATTTGGAGGTGCTATTATGGCATATAAAATTTCTGACGACTGCATTTCTTGCGGAACCTGCGCTGAAGGCTGCCCCGTGAATGCTATTTCCGAAGGCGACGGCAAATATGTGATTGATGAAGATGCTTGCATCGAATGCGGTGCTTGCGCCAGCGTTTGCCCTGTTGGAGCTCCTGCTCAGGAATAATTTGATTCGTCTTTAAAACCGGCTCGGGCCGGTTTTTTTGTGTCCTGAAATCAGGAAAAACCCGTGGTCACAGAACAGGACATCAACAAGCCACCGGGTCAGAGAAAACGCGGCGAGAGATGAGGAAAACGGCACGAAAACGCAGTGAAAATGGCATGCAAATGATGCGTAAAAAAACCTTGAAAAAAGTGCTTGACACAATCTGGAAGAAGTGATAGGATACGCAAGCTGTCTCGTGAGAGCACAGCATGAACCTTGA
>R21__coassemble_911_pt1 | contig 21928 bp, 21 predicted proteins | sample R21__metabat2_high_PE_034 | metagenome-assembled genome bin R21 | reverse complement strand
CGTTGATAATGCCCTTCATGCTTGTGCATGCTTTTTTAGACTGTGAATAGTAACTGAGGATGACGTGTTCTGACCCATCTTCCCCCTGCAGTGCTGTTCATCGCATGCCATGAATGATATAATCTGCAAAAAGGAGGCGTCGACATATGAATGAAAGGCTGAAAAGAATCACGGAGAAAATGCAGAAGGGACAGCCCGTGGTCGGCATCTTTGTCCTCTTTGCAGATTCCTCGGTCAGTGAAATTGCCGGATATGCCGGCTGCGATTTTGTCTGGATCGATTCCGAGCACGGGATGATGGACCGAAGGGAAATCTACCACCACGTGCTGGCTGCGCAGGCGGCCGGCGCCTGTGCTTTCGTGCGGGTGCCCGGCGTGGACTACGATCAGATCAAAAACACGCTGGATATGGGGCCGGACGGCGTGATTTTCCCCTTTGTCAATACACCGGAGATCGCCCGGCGCGCCGTGGAGGCCTGCACCTATCCCTCCGACGGCGGAAAGCGCGGCATCGGACCGCTTCGTGCCATTCGCTATGGTGTGGACAATGAGGCGGAGTATCTGAAAGCTGCCAAAGATGAAGTGTGGAAGATTTTTCAGATCGAGAGCATGGAGGCCGTGGAGCATCTCGAGGAAATCGCCCGGGTGCCGGGATATCAGTCTCTGTTCGTGGGCCCCGCAGACCTCGGCATGTCCATGACGGACATTGATCCGAAGGACAAACCCGCCCGCATCCGGGAGGTACAGCTGCGCGCGGCCCGTGCGGCAAAAGAGAACGGAAAGTTCTGCGGCTCGTGTGCGGGACCTACGCGGGAGTCCTGCATGGACATGCTGGGAAACGGCGTCCAGTGGATGACCATCGCGCAGGATGCCCGCATTCTCTCCGGTTTTCTCAAGGAGGCCGTGCGAAACATTCAGGGAGACTGATTCATTCAGGGCAAAAAGAAAAACGCTGCACGCGCAGCGCTTTTCTTTTGTCCATTTCAGCCCCCGGCCGTACTCAGAGGAATCCAAACCTCGTCCTGAGTGCCGTACGGGTGATCCACCGCTTTCCCATCCAGGAAGATCCGGTTCTCCGGCGTGATATACCGCGAAGAGAGTTCATCCTCTGTGAGGATGATTTCCCGGAACCCGTGCATGAACTTGAGCGGATTTGGCGCGGCCGCATAGGAATAGTGTCCGGTCCGCAGGATCTTTTTGCCGCCGAGCGCATCTGGCAGCGTGACAATGTCCGAGAGATGGACATGCCCGCTGGCCATGCACACGATGCGGGGATCCTGCACAAGACGGCAGCCTTCCGGCGTTTCTTTCTCAAAATCAAAGTGATGGCTGCAGAGGACCACCCGCCTGTCCGGATATGCATCCATCTGCTCCCGGACATAGTCCACATCGATCGGCGTGAACGTGCCGTCACTGTGCTGCTGCGGGTCCAGGTTCGCGCTGAAGTTGTCCAGGAGGATGAAGAGCCATCCGTCCGTTGTCCAGACGCCTTTTCTGGAGCACCCGGTGATCCTTCGCCAGGTTTCCTCTCCGTACTGCTCGTGATTGCCGGGGATCATGAGATAAGGTGACGGGAGACATGGACAGACCTTTTCCACGAATTCCCGTGTATAGCTTCGCCCCTCATTGAGATAGCAGCCTTTTGTATCCCACTCCCAGAAGTCCAGGGAATAGTCCCCCAGAAACAGGATGACCTCATACGGGTCCCGTCTGTACTCTTCATTCAGGTCCCGGATCAGCCGCTCCATGCGCTCTTCACTGGACAGTCCATACCAGGTGAGATGACAGTGATGGAGATCGGATGCGAGAAGAATCCGTTTTCTCATAGTCTCCGCCTTTCTGCTGCTTTCGTGACCTTCGCCGTCAGTCCATGAACAATATATGGACGTTCACGCTGTTTTCCACGCCCCACTGCGAGAGCGCGTCGATCAGCGTCGGGTATTCCGGCCAGAAGGGCTGGTCGTTCCCGCTCCTGCCGGAACGGTAGTCAATGGAGTATTTGACCGTGCGAACCTCTGTCATCAGGCAGAGTTTCCGAAACACGGCCGGTGAATAGCGGTTCCAGGCGCGCTCCGACGACACCTGGATTTCCCGGATCTCACCGGCTGAAAAGAACGTGTCATCAATCACGAGCCGCCCCGGGTACAGTTCGATCTTTCCCGGGACCGAGCGTGCATACTGCACAAACAGCCACCCCTGGACCGCGAGCCCCGGGAGCACAATCAGAAGACTGAAGGCGGCAATATACAGCACCTGAAGGAAATCCTTCAGCGCGCCGCAGGCCACCTGGATGATCACCAGGAGCGCGCCTGTACAGAGGGCGGCAATGCCCATCCACCGGACGATCTCCGTGAGCCGTCTGCGGGCCGCCCCGATGAGCTTCTCCCTGGGCAGGCAGATCGTCTGCACGGTCTGCGCTGTCGCATCCCGCGGCACAGCATCGGTTGCAAGCACCTCGCGCAGCACGTCCTCCGCCCTGTTTTCCTTTCGCTTCCATACAAACCAGAGAAGACCGAACACTGCAGAGAAACCGCCCAGGATCGCCGAGAGGATCAGGAAGGTATCGGCGAGTTCCTCTTCATCCATGGCAGCACTTATCCCGGCAGCGCACAGGAAAACCAGCAGCAGGACCAGAAACAAAAGACAGCAGATTCTGTTGACCGCGCTGCCCTTATACCAAAACGGATTGCTCAATGAAAACATCTTCCTTATGACTGAACTCAGTGAACCGATGCTGCGCCATGCAGCTTTTTTTCTTCCGCTCAGACCACCGGCGTTCTGTTGATATTCGCGCTCGGGTCTCTCTGCCGGATCTGTTTGGGCGAAACCCCGAACTTATTCTTGAACTGGCGGCTGAAGTAATACGGATCCGTGAACCCGTAGCTGAGGGCAACCTCCTTGATTTTCTTCTCCCCGATTCGCAGATCCCGGTAGGCGGCCTCCAGCTTGTAGTCCATCTGGTACTGATGGATGCTGGTGCCCATGATATCACGGAATCTCGCCGACATGGTGCGCACATTCATATTCACGCTCTCAGCCAGCTCTTCCAGGCTGTACATTTTTTCCGGATGCTTTTTAAACAGGCTGATCACCGCCACCGTCCATTCCTCGCGGCTGGTTTCACTCTCCATCCCGACAAACGCGAGTTCATCGAGCAGGAGATTGATCAGCAGCGTCAGGTGGCGCTCCTTGCCGGGGCGGTGCGACCAGTAGACATCAATGATTTCATTGATGAGCTGTGTACATTCATTTTTCTGACCGCAGTGGATCACGGTGGGCAGCACCACCGACTGCGTGTCCATGGACGCGGAGATTTCCTCCGGCGACAGATCCTCGGCCTTGTAATCGCCGGGCAGCGCATTCATATGAATGAAAATGGAGCGCATATTGACCGAGCACGTGCCTGAGCCGTAGTGATGGCTCCCTGCGCGCAGCACCATCAGGTCGCCGGTCTGCAGGGAGAAGCTCTCATCCTCCTGGGTGACCGGCTGTTCCCCGCTGTAGATATACAGCAGGTCATGCTCGGACATCACACGGTCCGGGTGCTGTTCCGGTACCGGATAGACATTCGTCCCGCACAGCGTCACACGGCGCTGACTGGAAAGCGTCAGAACAGTATAACTCATGGTTTTCCTCACCGAATTTTTCTGTTTTTTTCCGGTTTCTCCATCTTTTTACCGGTTTTACCCATTATATTATGACAATTCGGAAGTTTCAATGCTCTGAAACTGCATTTTTTCCGGAGTTTGACAGCATCTTTCTTCCTAATTAATGTTCAGCAAAAGCGGCATTTCAAAAAGCCGGGCATTCGTTACCTGAATTTACATCTTTTTGCCACATTTTCCATTGTTTTTTCATTTTCCGGTTATTATCATATAACCAACGAACGCAGTATGCGTCCGCAGGATCGTCAAAAAACTACATCAGACAGGAGGAAACCGTAATGAAAAAGGTTCTCGCTTTTGTATTGGCAGCTGCTATGCTCATGAGCATGGTCACCTTCGCATCTGCTGAAGGCGAAAAGGTCAAGCTGACTGCTCTGTTCTGCGCTCATCCGCTGACCAAGCATGTGGATGAAATGAAGTGGGTCGACGAGATCGAAGAAGCCGCCGGCGTCGATGTGACCTGGGAAGTCATCTACACCGACTGGAATCAGGTGAAATCCACCCGCTTCGCCTCTGGCGACATCCCGGACCTGCTCTTCAACGCGACCAATGACAGCGACTACACCACCTACAAGGGCCTGTTCATGGATCTGACTGATCTTCTGCAGTATGCTCCCAATGTCCAGGCTATGTTCGAAGAAGAGCCCGACACGCTGGCTCTTGCCAAGACCCTCGAAGGCCAGATCTACGGTGTGCCGAAGTTCCAGGGCAAGTGGCCGGACACCAACACCGTCATGTTCGTCAACAAAGTCTGGCTCGACAAGCTGGGTCTGGCTGTTCCGAAGACCCTGAGCGAACTCAAGACCGTTCTGGAGGCCTTCCGTGACAACGACTGCAACGGCAACGGCGACGCAACTGACGAAGTTCCCATGGACTTCAATGGCTGGTTCGGCGGCGCTTACGGCCTCCACAACCTGATTGGCTCCTGGGGCATCCAGCTGACCAACTGGGCTTATGATTCCTACTTTGCTGAGAACGGCGAAGTCAAGGCTTTCGCCATTGACGAGCGCTACAAGGCCATGATGAAGTATCTGGCTGATCTGTATGCTGAAGGCCTGATCAACGAGAACGCCATCACCAACGACTACTCCATGTTCCAGTCTCTGTCCCGCGGCGACGGCAACGGCAATGCTCTGGTTGGCGTCGTGATGGGCTGGGAAGAAACCGATAAGTTCGGTCCTGTTCTCCATGATCAGTATGTTCCCTGCGGTCCCTTCGTCGATGACGTGGACGAATATGCCGGTGTTGCTCCCCGCTGGCCCTATGACTTCTCCGGCCTGAACATGAGCGGCAACCGCGTCTGCATGAGCGCAAAGTGCGCCAATCCCGAAGCAGCCATGAAGTTCATCGATCAGTTCTATCGCTATGACGTCTCCGTGCAGGGCCTGTTCGGCGGCATCACCGACGGCTGCGTCTCCGTCGTTGGCGACAACCACTTCAAGGTTGAACTGCCTCTCGACCCGACCACCGACTCCGGCACCTGGAAGTGGACCTCCACCTTCGCCGACAACGCTCCTATGTACATCCGCCGCTCCACCCAGATCGACATGACCCAGGATATGGTCTATGCCCTGACCGAGCGCGAACAGTACAAGGACGCCATCGCTCTGGTGGATATGGAAAATGAATACTATCCGCAGATGTTCATGAAGTACACCTCCGACGACCAGAACACCATGGCCGTTGCTCAGGCAAACGTCAACAACATCATCAACAACTACTGGGGTCTGTGGCTCACCGGCGAATCCGATGTGGAAGATGACTGGGATGACTATGTAGCTGCTGCTAAGGCTGCCGGTCTCGACACCATCCTGCCCATCCGCCAGGCTGCCTTCGACGCTTATCGCGGAAAGTAATCCCTGAACCCGTTTCGGGATGCGGAGAAACGTCCGCATCCCGATCTTTCTTTTTCAGTCTTTGCACGCAGGAGGTCTTCCACTTATGAAGGGAAGCTTAAAAACAGGCCGGTCAAAACGCAGTATTGGCTGGTATCTGGCCCATGACTGGCAGCTGTGGGTCATGCTCCTTCCGGCCGTTGTGTACATTTTCATATTCTGCTATATCCCCATGTATGGTGCTCAGCTCGCTTTCCGGGAATACAGCTTTGAAACCGGCATCACCGGCGGTAAATGGGTAGGATTCAAGTACTTTGAACAGTACTTCACCAGTTCCATGTTTGGCACAACGCTGAAGAACACCTTCACGATTTCTGCCACCAGTATCCTGCTCGGCTTCCCGGCCCCCATTGTGCTGGCCCTGATTATCAACCAGATCCGTTCCAGCAAATGGAAGCGCACTGTGCAGACCACGGTGTATATCCCCTACTTCATTTCCACCGTGGTTATGGTCTCCATGCTCAACGTGCTCTTCGCCAAGAAGGGCGGCGTGCTCTCGGACTTCATGAAGACCATCGGTCTCGTCTCGCCCAAGGCCAACCTCCTCGGCCAGGCGAAATACTTTGTCGGCATGTATGTGGGCAGCGGCATCTGGCAGAGCATGGGATGGAACTCCATCATCTACATTGCCGCGCTGTCCTCTGTCGATACCCAGCTCTATGATGCAGCCAAGATTGACGGTGCGAACCGCTGGCAGCGTGTGGTCCATATCGAGTTCCCGGTGCTGGTCCCCACCATCATGATCCTGCTCATCATGAACATGGGCGGCATTCTCAACGTCGGATTTGACAAGGTCTTCCTGATGCAGAACACCCTGAACCTGAGCGCATCGCAGGTCATTTCAACCTACGTCTACGACGTGGGCGTCAAGTCCTCCCAGTTCTCCTTTGGTACTGCCGTCGGTCTGTTCACGAACGTCGTGAACTTTGTCTTCCTGCTCACCGCCAACTGGGTCAGCAAGAAGGTCACCGGCAGCGGCCTGATGTAAGGAGGGGTTGAACATGACTGCAACAAAGCCCGCCAAAGACCTGCGCAATACGGAAGTCCGCAGGAACAAGATCCGTGAAAATGCACTGAGCGACCGCATCTTCGGCGCCGTCGTGCTCATTCTCAGTATTCTCTGTTTTCTGATCATTCTCTATCCGCTCTGGTTTGTCGTCATTGCCTCCATCTCCAACTCGGACCTGGTCAACCAGGGCAAGGTCACCTTCCTGCCCATGGATGTCCGGTTCTACGGCTATGAGCAGGTATTCTCCGACAGCCGTATCTGGAACGGCTACATGAACACGATCATCTATGTGGTCGCCGGCACAGCCCTGAACCTCGCTGTGACGATGCCTGCTGCCTATGCCCTGTCCCGCCCGGATTTCCGCGCGCGCAATGTGGTCATGACCTACTTCGTGTTCACGATGTACTTTTCCGGCGGTCTGGTCCCGCTGTACATGACCATCAGCAATCTGGGCCTGATCAGCACAAAGCTGATTCTGATCATCTTTGTGGCCGTGAACACCTACAACCTGATCATCGCCAGAACCTTCATTCAGAACAGCATACCCAATGATCTGTATGAAGCCGCCATCCTCGACGGATGCGACCATTTCACCTATTTCTGGAAAGTGGTCATTCCGCTCTCCAAGGCCGTGATCTCCGTGGAAATCCTGTATTACGGCGTGTTCCACTGGAACGATTACTTCAATGCCCTGGTCTACAACTACAAGCAGAGCAATGAACCGCTGCAGATGGTGCTGCGCCGCATCCTGCTGCTCAACGAAGCCTATGCCAGCGGCAACGGCGGCGTGCAGGGCGGCTACGGCCAGTCCTCAGCCGACCAGGTCAAGTATGCCGTCATGATCGTCTCCACCGTCCCGATCCTGTGCGTCTATCCTTTCGTGCAGAAGTACTTCGAGAAGGGCGTCATGATCGGTGCTGTCAAGGGTTAATCCAATTCCATCATGCACCCGGCGGGGGTATTCTTTCGGAATGCTCCCGCATTTTTTGAAGAATCGAGGACAAAACACATGATTCAGGCAAGACTTCGCGGGGCTGACTACCGGAATGTCACACTGCTTGACAGCCCGTTCCGCAGCCAGCGCGACGAAACGATCGCTCTGTATCTGGAACATCCTTCCAATGACGATATCCTCCACCGCTACCGCCTCCGGGCCGGCATCCCCTCGCATGTCGACGGCATGGTCGGCTGGGGCCCGTCCATCGGGCAGTACCTGGGTGCCTACGCCAAATGGTACAGCAACACCCGCGACCAGCGGATCTATGACAAGGCCATGGACCTGTTTCACGGGTGGGCTGAGTGCGTCGAAAAGAACGAGGATCTGCTCGACTGCGGCACCTATGTCTGGGAAAAATTCCTCGGCGGTTTCCTGGACATGATCGAATTCATGGGCTGCGATGAGGTCAAACCCTGGGTGCTGCGCATCACGCAGTACGCAAAGGCCAAATTCATCACCGACATCCCGCGCGACGGCCTGCAGGATGAAAGGATGCACGGCCAGATTGAATGGTACACCCTGCCGGAAAACCTGTTCCGGGCCTATCAGCTGCTGGGAGATCCCATCTACCTGGACATGGCCAAAGACTGGCTTTACCCCTATCTATGGGACAAGCTGGCCGCCGGAAAGGATGACGTCGGTCCGCGCCACGCCTACAGCCATGTCAACAGCCTGTCCTCGGCCGCCCGCGCCTATATGGTGACCGAAGACCCGCACTACCTGGATGTCATCCGCAATGCCTACGATGTGCTCACCTCGCGCCACATCTTTGCCACCGGCGGATACGGGCCCGGGGAAACCCTCTTCGGCGAGGATCCCGGCTATCTCGGGAACTCGGTGCTTCCGACCTGGGACAACGAGCTGACCCGGACGGGCAAGCTCATTTACAGGAACTTTGTCGGCGCCCCGGCCACGCGCTCGGACGCATGGGGCAGCTGTGAGGTCAGCTGCTGCAGCTGGGCCGTCTTCAAGCTCTGCCATTATCTGCTCCGCCTGACCGGCGACGCGCGCTATGGCGACTGGTGCGAAAAGCTGCTCATCAACGGCACGCTCGGCCAGCCCCCGATCACGCCCAAGGGGCAGGTGCTGTACTATGCCAGCTATTTCCTCGACGGCGCGATCAAGTCCTATGAGGACCGCCGTCTGCAGCACATGGGACAGAACTTTGTCTGGCAGTGCTGCACGGGCACCTTCCCACAGGACACGGCCGAGTACGCCAACATGATCGCCTATTTCGACGATCAGGGCGTCTATGTCAGCCAGCTGATCCCCGCAGAGATCACCTTTACTGCCGGCGGCACAACCGCTGTGCTGGTCAGTGACGGCGACTTCCCGCGCAAACCTGAAGCGCACTTCCGCCTGAAGCTGCAGGCGCCGGCCGCCTTCCGTCTGAACATCCGCGTGCCTGCGTGGGCGGACCATGACTGCCGCCTTGTCATCAACGGCACGGAGGAAGCGCTGCCCATCACGCCCAATACCTGGCTGACCATTGACAGAACCTGGCAGGACGGGGATGAAGTGACGCTCACCCTCCCCTACACGCTGAAATTCAAGGCTGTGGATCCCGAGCATCCCAATGCCGTCGCGCTCTGCTACGGACCGCTGGTCCTGTGCTGCGATGAAATGACGGTTCTGGTCGGCGACAGGGAGCATCCGGAGACCTGGTTTGAACCGGTCGAAGGCGAAGACAACACGTTCCGCACCCTGCCCGGGCACAGCGGCATCTATCCGCAGATCTGCAGAACCTTTCAGCCTTACTACACTGTGGGGCTCATGAAATGGTACTATATGTACAACCGCATTTATCCGGACCTTGAGGCCGTTGACAGACAGCACCAGGGCACATGAAGGGAGATTCATTATGGAGTTTTTTGAAATCAACGGCAGCCAGCTGATCTGGCGCAACAGCGGAGAAACACTGGTCATTGAGCCCTGGGGCCCGGACAGCCTGCGCGTGCGCTCCGTCCTGATGGGCGATGTGCGGGACGGCCGCTTTGCCCTGCTGGATCCTGTCCCCTGCGAGGATGTGGAAACCGCCGTCACGGATGAAACCCACGCCTTTGTGCGCTGCGGAAAGATCACCGCGCAGGTGGAAGTCCGCGGATGGAAGCAGAAGGCGCACATCACGTTCATCAACCAGCACCATCAGGTCCTTCTGGAAGAAACAGACGGTGAAAACGCACTCGTCCTCAACGCGCGGAAGTTTGAGCCCCACCTCGGCGGTGACTATGCGCTGACGGCAACCTTTAAGGGCGAAGACGGCGAGCACATCTACGGCATGGGACAGTACCAGGAAGAATGCCTGGACTGGAAGGGCTGCAACCTTGAGCTCGCCCACCGCAATTCTCAGGCCAGCGTTCCCATGTACATCTCCAGCCGCGGTTACGGATTCCTCTGGCACAATCCTGCGATCGGCTCCGTTTCCTTCTGCAATAACCGCACGGTCTGGCATGCGGATACCACCAAGCAGCTGGACTACTGGGTAACCGCCGGGGATCAGCCTGCGGATATCAGCCTGAACTATGCCCGCGCCACCGGCTTCCCGCCCATGATGCCCGAGTACGGCCTCGGTTTCTGGCAGTGCAAGCTGCGCTACTGGAACCAGGAACAGCTCCTGGAAGTGGCACGCGAATACAAGCGCCGCAATCTCCCGATTGACGTCATTGTCTGCGACTTTTTCCACTGGCCGCACATGGGCGACTACCGGTTTGATCCGGAATTCTTCCCGGATCCTGCCGCCATGGTCAAAGAACTCAAGGAAATGGGCATTGAGCTCATGGTCTCCGTCTGGCCGCAGGTCGCTCTGACCTCTGAAAACTATCCCGAGATGCTTCAGCAGGGCCTGCTGGTGCGCGCAGAGTACGGCGAGCAGATCGGCATGCGCTTTGTCGAGGACAGCATGTTCTTTGATGCCACCAATCCCCGTGCCAGGAAATATGTCTGGAAAAAGATCAAGAAGAACTATTACGATTACGGCATCCGTGTCTTCTGGCTCGACGAAGCAGAGCCCGAGTACGGCACATATGACTTCAAGGCCTACCGGTATCACATCGGAACCAACCAGCAGGTCGGCAATGTATGGCCGCAGTATTATGCCCGTCTGTTCTATGAAGGCATGAAGGAAGCCGGCCAGGAAAACCCGGTCAACCTTCTGCGCTGCGCCTGGGCCGGCAGCCAGAGATACGGCGCCCTGGTCTGGAGCGGCGACATCATGAGTGACTGGAGCTATTTCCGCCGCCAGGTCTGCGCAGGCATCAGCATGGGTGTAGCCGGCATTCCGTGGTGGACCACCGACATCGGCGGCTTCCACGCAGGCGTCACCAAGGATCCCGCCTTCCGCGAGCTGCTCGTGCGCTGGTTCCAGTGGGGCTGCTACTGCCCTGTCATGCGTCTGCACGGCGACCGTCAGCCGTCTGAGGCTGTCTACCGCAAGGACGGCACCCGTGTGCTGAACTCCGGCAGTGACAATGAAGTCTGGAGCTTCGGCGAAGAAGCCTATCCCATTCTGGTCAAGTATCTGAACCGGAGAGAAGAGCTTCGCGACTATGTGCGCGGCCTGATGAAGGAAGCCCATGAAAAGGGCACCCCGCTGCTGCGCGGCATGTTCTACGCTTTCCCGGATGACGAGAAATGCGCCGTGATGCAGGATCAGTACATGTTTGGCAGCCGCTATCTGGTCGCACCGGTCATGGAAGCCGGTGTGCGGGAGCGGACGCTCTATCTGCCCGAAGGCACATGGAAGGATGTCGAAACAGGAAAAACCTACGAGGGCCGGCAAACCATCACGGTGCCTGCACCGCTGGATGTCATCCCTGTCCTCGAAAAAGTGGGCTGACCGCGTTTCCTCCGGAAAAACAGATTTTTTCTCTTCCCTGCATAAGAACCGGGGCCCGGCGGCCCCGGTTTTCATATGGACAGAACCGTCTGTCCCCGGCGCAGCTGCCTGGAAAAATACAACCTTATCAGCGCCGTCGCTGACTGCTTTTTCATTCCCCGTTGCCCTGCTGAATGGACAGGAGTTTCTCCGTTTGCGGCGAAACTACCTGATAAAGACATGAGGGCAGCTTTACCCGCCCTGCCGTATGGCTGGCGGAAGATGCCGGACGATGAATGTTTTGTCAGGAGAAGAAAGCTCAATGTCGATTATCCTTGATCATCAGCTTCGGGAACAGCTGCATCATATTTCCCCGGAGTTTCCGATTACCTATTTTCATGATGAAATCGTTGACCTGGCGACCCGGGAAGGACCCGTTCACTGGCATCCTGAGTTTGAGATCGTCACAGCTCAAACAGGCGTACTGGATTATCAGGTGGGAGAAGAACATATCCTGCTCAATGCCGGCGATTCCATCTTCGTGAATACCAATGTGCTGCACAGCATTCAGCAGATCTCAGGCAAAGACGCCGATCCGATGCCCGGCATCGTCTTTCTGGGGACGCTGATCGCGCCTGAAGGAAGTGTCATCCATCAAAAATACATCCAGAAAATCGCAGGATGCGATGAACTGCCCTATGTGGTTTTCAGACAGGGAGAACACGAGGAAATCAGTCAGACCATTCAGCAGATCTACCGGTTATTGCAGGACAGTCTTCCGCTCTATGAACTCCGCATACAGTCTGCCCTGATTTCTGTATTTGATTATCTGAATGCTCATTTCCATGAGCTGCCCAGGATGAAGATATCACGAGTCCAGATGAACACGCAGATTCGGGTTCAGAAGATGCTTTCCTATATCTACGAGCACTACAGTGAAAACATATCCCTTGCGGACATTGCTTCCGCTGCCAATATCAGCCGCAGTGAAGCCGGCAGATGTTTTTCGATGTGTCTGCAGAAAACCCCTGTCGATTTCCTCATTCACTACAGGCTGCAAAAAGCCCACTGTCTTCTTGGTGATACCACACTGACCCTGCAGGAAATCATTCAATCCTGCGGGTTCCATTCCGTGAACTATTTCATCCGCCAGTTTCGGCTTCACTACGGGTATACGCCCGGGGCTTTGCGCGGATTGGGTAAATAGTGCTACAATCTGGCGGTAAAGTTCCTGTCTTGTGCAGATTCTTTGTGATATATTCCTGTCGAATCCTGTATCACATTTCAAACTGAAAAAGCGATGGGAGGCTTTCAGATGGAATTTCAGTGGCTCAATCAATCGGAGATCAGAAAAGACGGCAACCGGATTGAAATTATGGCAACTCCTCTGAGCGATTTTTTCTGCAACAGTGGTTCTGTGAGTGAAGAAGGCATTACACCGGAATCACTCAGCAATGCTCCATTCTACTATACAGAGGTTGAAGGCGATTTTGTCCTGCAGGTCAAGGTATCTCACGCTTTCAAGGACATCTATGATTCCGCTTCCGTCATGGTGATGGTTGATATGCAGAATTGGGCAAAAGCCTGCTTTGAAAAAACGGACTTCGATACCCATGCAGCTGTCAGCGTGGTCACGAAGCGCGGGGAATCTGACGATGCCAATGGCTGCAATCTGGAAGGAAACACAGCCTGGCTGAAAGTATGCCGTGTGAATCATACCTTCTCCTTCCATTATTCCACGGATGGCAAGCAGTTCTATATGATGCGGTTCTTCAGCCTGCCTGTGGATCAAAAAGTCAAGGTTGGCCTGCTTGCACAGGCTCCGACCGGCAACGGCGGTGTCCGTGTTTACGAAGATCTCATGCTGGAAAACAAAACAGTCAAGAATATCCGGTATGGCATCTGATCCTTGATTCTTTCCTGTCCGCTTCACTGACAAAAGGCATCCTGCTGACTCACTGCGAGTTTCAGGGTGCCTTTTTGTATTCCTTCCTGCGCACATGGATTCTCCAGACAAAAAGGAACGGCAAAGCCTGACTGCCAGACTTTGCCGGTTTCTTTTCGATGCAGAATCTATTCCTTATTGACCATCCATGTGCCCGCGATCATAATCGCCAGCGCGATAAAGAACAGGACACCCGGAATCTCTCTGAAAATGATAAAGGACAGCGCCACACCGATGAACGGTGCAATGGCATAATACGCGCTGGTCTTCGCTGCACCTAGATCCCGCTGGGCGTACACATAGAAGTAGATGCTCAGGCCGTAGGCCACAAAGCCCAGCAGCAGGATTTTAAGGATGTCACCAAACAGGGGCAGCGTTTCGCCGACCACCAGTCCGATGATGACCGAACCGATACCGGAGCCGAAGCCCTTGATCACCACGATCTCCAACGGATCGCTTTTTGACAGGCAGCGGGTGCAGTTGTTTTCCAGACCCCAGCAGATGCAGGCAGCCAGCACAAACAGCGAGCCGAAGGAAAATTGAAAGCTGCTGGCGTCCTCCACAGACAGCAGAATGCTGGACAGGGTGATGAGTCCAATGGCGGTCCATAGACGTTTGCCGATCTTCTCCCTGAAGACCAGCAGTGCGATGAGCGATGTCGCTACGATTTCAAAGTTGTTGAGCAGCGAGGCGTTCGCAGCCGTGGTGCGGGTCAGGCCGATCATCAGGAAGATCGGCGCGGCGATATCAAGCGCCACCATGCCCAGCGTATACGGGAGATCTTTCTTCGTCAGCCGCAGCTCCTGCTTCCCATGTCCTGTCTGACTGCGGACAAACCCCATGACCGCCATGCCAATGCCCGCGCCAAGATACAGGAACCCGGCCATCATGGTGGGCGGCACGTTTTGCAGCAGCAGTTTGGAAACAGGTGCATTCAATGCATACAGCGCGGCGGCAAGGATCGCATAGAAAATGGCTTTGTTCATTTCTGTCCCCTCAATTCGCAGAATCGGTATCCTTCAGCCGCAGCAGAAGCGCCGCGTTGACCACCACAAACACAGAGCCGCAGTTGTGCCAGAGTGCGCCGGTAACACGATTCAGGATGCCCAGCGCCGAGAGCAGCACCGCGGACAGGTTGATCACCAGGGAAACCAGCAGATCAGCTTTGATGTCGTTCTCAAACACAACACCCCTGAACGCGCCAACAAGGATTGGAACACCGCACAGGATGATGGCCATCCAGGCAATGTCAAACGGCAGAATGCCCTTCAGGGCCCCGGTTATACTGAGAACCAGGGAAACAGCAGAAGTGACTGCACAGATCAGCGTTTCCTTCGGTTCGTTTTCCAGCCAGCGATTCAGCATGTTCTCCTCCTAGACATCCGCTCAGAGCGAATGTACAATCAATACGTTACCGAACGCTGAGTTCGTTATTATTATAGGCTTGAGCAGACGTGCCAACAATAATCAGAATTCCAGAATCATTCGATACGGAACAAAACACGCAAAACTGTTCGGGGAGGATCCTATGGACCGCAGACAGAGAAAGAGCAGGCAGGCCATTTTTCGGGCCTTCACGGAGCTTTTGAAGGAAGAGAACTACTCGAAAAACACCGTTCAGCAGATCATCGATCTGGCAGATGTGGGAAGAACGACCTTCTACTCGCACTTTGAAACGAAGGATGACCTGCTGGAATCCTTCTGTTCCGAGATTTTCGAGCATGTCTTTTCCGATGAACTGGACAAAGAAAAGACCCATGACTTTTCGGGCGAGCATGACACGAAAGCCAGGGTCACACATATCCTGTATCACCTGCAGGAGCACATAGCATATTTACCGGGCATCCTTTCAGGAGACAGCGATGCGGTTTTTATGGGATACTTCAAAGAACAGCTTTCCGAACTCTTCAAAAAATCAGTCACGGAATCAGAAACCGTTCCGTATGACTACATGTTGAATCACATGGTGAATGACTTTGCCGAAACCATCCGCTGGTGGGCCAGGCACAGCCAATATTCCCCGGAACAGATCAGTGCGTTCTTCTTTGAGACCACTCCGGGGCTGAACTGAAGAGAATCTATGAAAACTGACAGAACAAAGAGTTTTTCCTGTGATCGGGAGATTTGCAATAATATAGTTGATTACTTTGTATCCGCTGTCCATATATGATTCCTTCGACCTGTAACCATCTTTTTTGCCAGGAAAGAAATATACCCTTTCCGGCACCAGTTCCTCCATCCTTTGGTCATACTCGCGCATTATGATGATCATGCTTTCATGAACAGTAACATAATGCTGGTCATGCCCCTTTGTTTCAACAATGTTCAGGACACCATGTTCAAGATCCACCTCGTTTTTCTTGAGCATCCTGGCTTCCTTGGGTCTTAAACCTGTGCAATACATAAGACGGAAAATCACACAAAGAATCAGCTTTTTTACGAGCGAGGCTTTACGATTGTTATGTACACTGATATGATCACATGCATAAAAGAACCTTGTAAGCTCCTCCGTAGTAAAAGCATGGGGAATATGCAAACATTTCTGCGGTTTTGGCTTGTCTGGTTCCTTTACGTCTGTCAGCCCGCGCCTCTGCAAGTATCGTATAAAAGCAATAACTACAGAGATCCGGGCTATGTTTGCATTGGCCGACTCCTTCGGCCGCACACTGCACCATGCATGCGTCTGCACGGCGACCGTCAGCCGTCCGAGGCTGTCTATCGCAAGGACGGCACCCGTGTGCTGAACTCCGGCAGTGACAATGAGGTCTGGAGCTTCGGCGAAGAAGCCTATCCCATTCTGGTCAAGTATCTGAACCGGAGAGAAGAGCTTCGCGACTATGTGCGCGGCCTGATGAAGGAAGCCCATGAAAAGGGCACCCCGCTGCTGCGCGGCATGTTCTACGCTTTCCCGGATGACGAGAAATGCGCCGTGATGCAGGATCAGTACATGTTTGGCAGCCGCTATCTGGTCGCACCGGTCATGGAAGCCGGTGTGCGGGAGCGGACGCTCTATCTGCCCGAAGGCACATGGAAGGATGTCGAAACAGGAAAAACCTACGAGGGCCGGCAGACCATCACGGTGCCTGCACCGCTGGATGTCATTCCCGTGCTCGAAAAAGTAGGCTGATTGCTGTCATTTTCTGTCAGAAGAACCATTCTATCTCCATGTTGTGCACATATGCATGACAAAGCAAGTCTTACCTGAAAAGAACCGAGGTCAACACGGCCTCGGTTCTTTGTATTGCAGCCTTTTTGTTCTGCTGCATTTCTAATCCAGAAAGGCAAAAAAGCATTTATTCCTTCTCTGTCTTTTCCACCAGATTTACCGCAAGATCTGTCCATCCCATCAGGTCATCCGTTGTTATCCAGGCGTATCCAGTGACAGTTTCATCTTTTGCATTGATCCTCTCATAAGTATACTTCTGGTTAAGATACATCGCAGCTGAATCAGCAATTAGAAAACGATCTTTTTCTTTGTCATATGCAAGAACAGCGATAAAATGTGGACCATTATTCTTGGAGTTCCGGATGTTCTGGTTCGTTGTTGAGATGATCGCATATTGACCGCTTTCTTTCAGCCAGTCTTGCATACTCGTTATATGTGTCTTTCGATCCTCTGGATTTTTATTATCTTTGTATATCCAGCTTTTCTCATCTGCAACGATATAATTGATCTTGTCTGTGTGCGGTGATACAGCATTTAAGCCACCACCTGCCTCATTTGTCATTTTATCCATACTTGATATGATATTTTTAACGTCTTCGACAGAATAAACAGCACCATTATCATAATGCTCAATATTCATCAACGCAAACAAGCCACATGCTGCTTCTCCTACTGTTGAACTTCCATATTTTAAATGGGCAAATCCTTCAAGAAATTCCGGCTTATCTTCATTATTTTTGTAATCTTTCTTGACATATTGCGTATCTTGTTCATAAGCTCTAAATCGGCCTTCAATGATTTCTTCTAACACCTTGTTCATTTTATCTATAACAGCATCGTCTGATCCTGTAACTTCAACATTACTGGTATCAATGGTGATGTTATGGCTCATTGATTGCTTATGTCCGTCAATAGACGCAGTAAACACAAGGCGAATCAGATGCGGCCCTGCTTCCCAGAAGCTTAGTGACCCAGTGACTACGTTTTCCTCACTCACTGTTCCATAATAGCGTTGGGATTCCGGAATCTGTTCGTATGTTGTTGCTGCTCTTGCAGCGGGTTCAACTGTGAAAACCGCATCCAAAACTGTCAGTTCTTTAGGTAACTGTACAGAGACAGGGATAACCAGCGGCCAGCTATCAATCTCTTCAGGAAGTTCTGGAATGTTATCAGTCGTACCTTCCAGCATTTGCTGAAGCGCATTATCTCTTGCTTCAATAAACATGAAAAACTCCATGAAGATCTGACAGACGTATTCTGCATTACATTCATAGCTGTCATCGCAATCCGGCATCGCCTGTTTTATCAACTGTTCCTTTTTCAGCTTAAGATTTATCCCTTCCAAAACCACCCAGGATGCATCAAGATAAACCGACTTTGCCATGGATGTGGTATTCTTCATCAGCCAGGAAGAATCCTTAAAGCAATAAAGGAGAATAAAATCGGTATCTGGCATTCCCTTTTCATGCATTACAAATACACGGTAATTGTATCCATTGCCCACTGCCTCTGCAAATTGTGTGAGAAAATCCTGATCATGGAGATCCATCATTGCGATAGCGGCAATGTTAGCAAAGAATCGCTCTGTGTATCCGCTGCTTCTTCCTTCTTTCATTGTGGCATCTGCATAGTACAGGCTGAGATAGCTTTCAGAATACATTTCCCCAAGTGCAGGAGGCAGCGCAGTAATAAGGATACACACTACCAGTATGAATGCACATATGCGCCTGTTGAGATATTTGTTCCAAAAAGCAATGTGCATCCATGTAAAACTATTTGTTTTTTCCATTTGAATAACCCCTTCCCTTTCACCACCTGCGGATTTTCTCATACTACTATTACAGAACGATCTCAACCGATTATTATAGGTCACTATATCAAACTTGGCATATCTTTTCAAGAATATAGTTTATATTCTGCCATGCTTTTCATGCTGTTGTTGATGATCTGCAAGCCATCATATTCAGATTCTTAAGATCACAAACTAAATGATCAATCTCACACCCGGAAACAGCACTTTGAGTTGCACCGATATCGCCAATAAATACAGGCTTCAGTTCATTGCTTCCTTTGCTCACTTCAAACCACGCGGGAAACATCAGATAGCCAGGCCAGCCCGCCTGTAATGCCGGTGAGGCATAAAAATTATCCACATATTTCCGGCTTAACTTCACAATATTATCCGGAAGGATTGAATAGACGAAGCGTTCTGCTCCATCCAATCCGCAGAATAAGTACGTTTTATGGCCCGTTGGTTTCAGAAAAAATAACGTTTGAACAGTGCAGGCAAAAGCTGTAGCATCCCAAAGTTCACATTCTTCCATGAACAGATAGGCGCTTTCCCGATAGCACAACATCTGATCTGAAGGCAGACATTTTTCTTTTCCTTTTACTTCGCTTCCATCTGGTCTGTGCAGCACCTGATGACCATCTTTATCCTGCGTGAACCAGATAATCTTTTGAGGCTCATTAAAGAACATCGGATTTTCTCCCACATATATATTTGATAACAAAACAATTCACAAGCATGCCCTGCTGTTATCATACGCAGATTTCGGTTTCGTCCTCAGTCCCACCACAGATACAGCCGCTCCTTGCCATACACATAGCGAGGGACAATATCCTGATACCAGTCGGCATCCATTACAGCCAAATCTCTGACAGCAGCGTACACCTGCTCTTTCTGTGTGAGCGGCGTTTCAAGATAGTAGTTAATGGCAACGCCATGCACGGACATAATCTCTGCACCGTAGGCTTCATACATATGCTTTGCAAAAGCTGTCTGGTATTCCGGGGTCGGGCACCAGTTAAAGCCGCCGATGGGGAGCCAAGCAATAACCTGCCATGGATAGCGAACCGGAATCAGCGCCAGTACGTCATCTTCATCCACATAGAAGATTTCGTCCTTTTGATCTGACCAGAGTCCCTGCCATTTCTCGATGCGCAGCCTCTCCGGCTGCAGGGGACGAATCAAGGCTTCATACTGTGCAGAAGTGGGCAATGGCAGTGTATCGCGGGCGAGCTGCATCCCGTACTGATATAGTTCATCATCCTCGTCGAGGTCATCACCCCACATTACATATTTCTGATGAATCTCATGGAACCATTCTGGCCAGGATTTTGAGCCGACCTTTTTGATAATTGCTCTGGAAAGTGCAGCATATTCACTGTTTGGTTCATCCACTTGGAAATGATCCCAGAGCCATTCCTTCTCTTCCATGCCCTGATCCATGAACACCGGTGTGTAGCCTAATTCTTTTCCTTTCGCCCGTTGCTCTAAATACAGGGCGGTCAGCTTGTTGCTGTCATTAAGGTAGGGCGCCAGGTCGATCCAGGGACACCCGATCCGTTTCAGCAGGTTCGTCCTGTTTCACCCTCCATTCTTTGGTATTGTTGTTCAGACTGCGATTTCACCGGATATGAGTTTGGGAAGCAAACGGTCGCGATCTGCAGGAATCCGTTTATTTTCGCAGCTCAAGTGATATATCTTTCTGAACAACGGTATAAGTATAAATAGCCTGTATCAGAATTATAGATGTTTATTTTGCTGTGTCTTTCATGGATGCATAAGGGAATATGCTATGAGAAAACACAAATTCGGTATCCGCCTCCAGAATTTCATAACTATATGGGTCCACAATATAAGTCATCCATTCATTTCGTGCCATACGTGGGTAAAGTCCATTATATGTTTGATAAAAATATACGAACCAAACATAATGATCATATCCCTGGTCCGTTAAGAGGGGACGATACAGCAAATTTGAAAATTCTATTGTGTCACTTCCAAATATATTGATAAAGTCATCTTTTCTATCATTCTTTTGTGAAACATAACCTTCATAATGGTATTTTATACTATTCAATACATCATCAAAACTAGTCGAATAAATGACTTTTATGATATCGGGAACATCTGGATAATAGATGCCCCAGAGTTTTACCTGCCTTTGATAAGTTAACTCAACAACAATCGAAATCTCCGTCATGGATGGCGATAAAGGATGACTAAACTCGAAGACATATGCTTCCATTGCTTCATCTACGTGAAATAGGCTGGCATACTTCTCTGCCTCATAATACTGTATGACATGGAATTGATTCAGGGATAAATCATATAAATATTCTATATTAATATCAGGACAAATTGACTCCCAATTTCGATAAACAAATTCCAGACTTTTCTGTTTAAATGAATTGGCAATCTCCAAATATTCCAAATCGTCGACGATTTCATATGATGATGTATGTATTGTTGAACCCTCAAAATCTGCGGAAGCAGATGCTGCTTGGAACAGGACTAAACTTCCAATCAGCAGGAATATGAAGGGTATTACAAATACGTTAAAACGAGATATAGAGAATACAGGTTTAGTTCCATTAAATGAACCTATATCTCGAATAACATGGGGCTTGATAACTAGTTTTTTCTCCGTCATACTTGGCCTCTTTCCTATTCTTCACATGCGTTCCATGTGTGCAAGTGTAACACGTCCCTAATACGAATACAAGTTTTCATTTCAACAATATAAAGTCCCTGTGAAAGATACAAGAAAGCTTGAACCGTATTCCTGTCGGCATACAATGGCAACCGCTCTGGCTATTGATGAAAACATTGCTCCTCAGACAGTCATGAAGGTCATGCGCTGGAAGTCTACTAAGATGCTCGACAGATATGCGCATCCTGATTTGATGGACGCTCATATGGCTGTAAATAAGGTTCAGGCCTCTCGTTCCGCATGTTAATAGTAGTGTTAATAGTAATGTGAATAATAGAAAAGCAAAAAGACAAAAATAAAGCTATATAAGGGGTTCAGAAACCGGTGGGATTATGTTGTATATTATATATTTCAGGGCGTAAGAAGACAAGAAAAAAGCCCTGAAACGCTTGAATTCATTGTCATAAGGAACTAATCATCCCCCTACACTACAACAAGTCGGCAACCGTAGTGCTTAACCTGTTTCACAGCACCAAACGACCACGCTTGAAGGAGAAAACGATGATGAAGTCCCTGTATGAAGAATTTGGCGGCACCTACACTCTTGGTAATGATGGCATGTTGTACCCTGATTTGGTAATCGGCGATAAAGAGCAGCGTCCTATTGGAAAATGGGGCAGAATGCATATGAAATACCTGGAGGCAGAACACCCGTGGCTGTATGAACGGCTCATCCAGAACGGAACGCTTCACAGGCATATGGCTAGAGTAGTAAGCATATTGGAAAGGCTGATTGAGCAGATAGCAGCCCAAGAAGGCATCATGGAGAGCCTGAAGGAAGCACATCCACTTGAGTGGATTCAGAAAATCAGGAAGTTGTGATTTGTCTGAAAATCCAAACTTAAAAGAAATCCAAACTTTTGGAGAGGAATCGTAGAAAACAGGTCAATTTCCGCTCAGGGAGTATGGATTTTTTTGCTTATAACCCACAAAAAGCCT
>R21__coassemble_878_pt1 | contig 22551 bp, 13 predicted proteins | sample R21__metabat2_high_PE_034 | metagenome-assembled genome bin R21 | reverse complement strand
ATGGCTCTCCTCCCACGACTGAAGTCACGGGTGTCCGAGCCTAAATAACATGAAACAGTGCGCAGTGAGCCGAAGATCCTTCTGCTGCTCAACTGCTCGTGCATGGATGCGGAAATGGAAAACGGACAGATCCGTTCGGTGACCGGCTGGCAGATGACCACGCAGCGCTTTCACAGGGTGCGGGCGAAACTCTTTGCCGACTGTTCCGGGGACAGCATTCTCGCCCCGCTGACTGGGGCCCCGTTCTGGCAGGGCCGGGAAGCGCGGGGCGAATTTCAGGAGAGTATTGAGCCGGAAGAAGCAGATGCGTGCACCATGGGGAACAGCATTCTCCTGCAGGCGGAGGAAACGACCGAGGAGCATGCCTATACGGCCCCGGCATTTGCAGAAAAGATCACCAGGGAAAAACTGGTGCACCGCCGCCGAACCTTGGCAGCATTCAGGAGAATTTCTGGTATCTCGAAGCCGGCGGCGACAGGGATACCATCGGGGACGCGGAAGAGCTCCGGGATGAACTCCTGGGCATGGCCTACGGCATGTGGGATTATCTGAAAAACGACCCGGAGGAGAAGGAAAAGCATAAGAACTGGAAACTGAACTGGGTCGGCATGCTTCCGGGCAAGCGGGAGAGCAGACGGTATATCGGGGCGCATACGCTGACCGAGAACGAGGTGCTCGCGGGCGGCAATTTTGACGATGAAATCGCATACGGCGGATGGACGATGGATGACCATCATCCGGCCGGATTCCGGACGACCGAACCGCCCAACATCTTTCACCCCGCGCCTTCGCCGTATGGGATCCCGTTTGGATGCCTGTATTCGGAGAGTGTGCCCAATCTCATGTTTGCAGGAAGAAACATCTCCGTGACGCATGCGGCCATGAGCTCCACACGTGTCATGGGCACCTGTGCCCTTCTCGGGCAGGCTGTGGGCACCGCCGCAGCGCTTGCGGTCCGGTATGGCTGCCTTCCCTCCGGGATCGCCAGGGACCATATCCGGGAGGTGCAGTCCTGCCTTCAGTGGGATGACTGTTTTCTGCCTCATCATCTCCGCCGTGTCAGCGAGAAGTGCCTGAAGGCAGACCTGACGGGGGATGGAGAGGGACTTGAGCATCTCCTGGACGGCATCGACCGCCCCAGGGAAGGAAATGATCATGCGTGGCATGCAGGCAAAGGGGATCGTGTGTGCTATCGCTTCGCATCTCCGCAGGACCTGCAGGCCATCCGGATTGTGTTTGACAGCGATCTCAACCGCGAGTCACTGCCCCGGATGGAGCGTGAACTGAACCGGAACCTGTTCCACAATCGGCTGCTGTCCTGTGAGCCGTCCTGTGTCCCGCCCACCATGGTCAAAGCCTATCGGGTGACCGCGGTGCGGGAGGACGGGGAACACGTTGTTCTGATCGAAGAAACCAGGAATTACCATCGGCTGCGCGTTCACCCCGTGCAGCTTTCGAACTGCGTCCGGCTGGAAATGACCATTCTGGAGACATGGGGCCATGAAACGGTGCGGGTCTTTGCTTTTGAATGTGTGTAGGATGGTTTTGTTCAGCAGGCCGGACTGCGCATGGGAAACGCACGGGACACAAAAAACCTGCGGCAGCTGCCGCAGGTTTTGTCATGTTTGAATGTCGGAAGGGGAAAATGGTTATCTTGCCGCCACGCACTCGAGGAAGACGCGCGCCTGCTCAGCGTTCTCGGGGCGTGTGTCCTCGAGCGTCATGGGCAGGTTGTGCTCGCTGCCAAACTTCAGGAGGGACTTGTACTTCATCACGCCCAGGCCGCATGCGCAGCACACAGGCATGAGGTCGGTCATGCCTTCGACAGGCTTGAAATCCTTGAGGTGGAGGACCAGAATCTTGTCCCCGAAGAGCTGGAAGCTCTCCTGAATGATGGTCTCTGCCTGCGGGTAGTTTTCCGGCGTCAGGAGATTGACCGTGTCCAGAATGATCTTCAGCTGCCCGGAAGGAATGGCATCGAGCACCTTCCTTGCGCGCGCAGGGGTGGAGACAATATGGCGGCACACAGGTTCAATGGCGAGCGGAACACCCGCTTTTTCTGCGTGCTCAACGATGGGCCGCACGCGGTCAATGAACAGGTTCAGGGATTCTTCCGTCCAGCACGCAGGCTCTGTCTTGTAGCCGGTGTTTGGAGCGCCGGTCTCAGTGCCCACGCACAGCGCGCCGATCTTCGCGGCAAAATCCAGATGCGCGCGGTAGATGTCCGCGGTGTGGCGGTAGGCATCCATGTCGGGCGTAGCCAGGTTCAGATAGCAGCCGAGCACTGCGCACTGGAGGTCATATTTTTCCAGAAGCCCCCGGACTTCGCGGGCGAGATCATCGGTCAGAAGGGAGGGCGCATCGTTCATGGAAAAGCCGGGAATGGTTTTCTGAAGGGCCAGATGCACACAGGTAAATCCCTGGGCCTTGGCGCTCTGAAGATGTTCTTCGAGCGTCGTGCCCTTTGTATCGTGCAGGCGGATGCCAATATTCATAACGTCAGCTTCCTTTCAGGTCGGATGTGGTAAGTATTCCTTCGTGTACAGAAAGTATACGAGGAAAAAAATCCGATGGCAAGCCCAAAAGCGCGGTGAAACGAAAAAGAGCTGTGAAAGATATGTCTCTTCTGCAGAGGCATCTCTTCACAGCTATGGTTTTGTTATGACAAGATATCTCAATCCACGCAGCGTTCAGGTCTTACCAACTGCGGTAACCGCAGAAAGGACAGACATATCCTCCACCGTAGTTTTCTGTGTGATCCAGCTTTCCGTTAATAAAGAAATTATCGGAAGTTGAATTGTAAGTGACAGACTGACCGCAGCTCGGACATGTTGTTGTGACGCGCTCAAACCAGTGCTGGACATAGGAGGGACGATTGTCTGGCTCTTTATAGCCAAGCTTCTGTGAGAAAGCCGGAGCGACCAGCAGCGCAGAGAGCAGTACGGCAACAAGAAGCATAATGGTGATTCTCTTTTTCATGGCTCAACATCCTTCTTTCCTTTTCAATCTGGTTTTCTGACTATTTCTTCATGCAGCATCAATAAAAGCGCGCACCGAAAGGAAACGTGGTATATTTATGCAACAATGAAGATAGAATATGCACATACATTACATCTGCAGACCATTCCTGTCAAGGACAGGGAAAAGTGAAACCATTGAAATTCCTGTATTTTTAGTGTTCTCGGATGAATGAAGCACCTGTATGGCAGATGGAATGACTGAAACACCTCGATCTGGATTCACCGGGTTGACGGGACAGAATGGAAGCGCGGAGGCAGAAGAAAAATCCGCCAGGCAAGAGGAATTATGATGTGGATGTCGAAAGACAAAAACGGTTGATTATGCCGGTATAGCTGGTGGAGGTTTTAATGAAGCGGACGAGAGTGGCGCTCCCGGGACGGGATCTGGAAGAGCTTCGGCGGACTGCGTTCCGTCTGGGTGTCTATTCGGAGGAATGGAACACGCTGGACAGGGACGGGACGGAAGCGGAACTGGCCCGGGCGATGGAAAAACTCTCACCGCAGGAACTCCAGATGAAGCTGGGACTCCAGCGAATCCAGGAGATGCGCAGGCTCTCGATCGTGTGGAAAAAGAGAGACGGTTATTATACCGTCGACCATGTCTCAGGCTTTTTTCAGGGACTGGCGGCGCTCTATCAGCTGATAGGCATGGGGCTTGCCGTACGGACGGAAGAAGAGTTCAGAGTGGATCCTCTGGCACTCCAGGTGCTGGAACCCCTGTCGGAAGAGACCGAGGAAGAGATCGGGCGCGTGGATGAAATGCAGGAAGCGGTGGACGAACTCCTGGACCGGTGGGGCATGGTCAATCTGGATACGATGATGGATGTCCTCACGGCACAGGATGAAGACCTCGACACAGAAGATCTGGAAGCGGTCATCCTCAGCTGCATGCTGGAGCGGCACGGCCAGGCATCGGTAAAAGAGTGGGAGGGCATGATGCTCCTGCTCAATGAGCGCGTGATAAATGATCCGGCGTTCATGGAAAACCTTGACAGTGCCCTCTACAGAAAGCTTCCGTACCGCTACGGCACGGACTCAAGGGACCGGCAAGAGGAGATCATCTCCCTGGTGACGGGGGAGGCAGCCTATCCGCTGTATGTCCTCCTGACACCGGGAAAAGAGCTGCCGCAGGATCCGTCCGACGTGCAGGGCTCACTGAACGCAGCGGTCCGCAAGCGCATCCGGCACTCCAAGAAAGCGCATGCGCTCTGTGTCCGTCTTTCCCAGGCGGCCATGCAGATCCTGGTGGGGCGAAGGAGCGAGGCAGAGGAGCAGCTGATGGCGCTTGGCCGGAAGCTGAAAACACCCGCGGAGCGCAGGAAATACCGGGGGCTCGTCCGGGAGTTTCTGGAAGACTGCCCGCAGTGGGCGCTCAAGGGCTGGACGATTGCAGAAGTCCGCGCAGCCCAGCGTGTGTCGGACCGGCAGTACCTGAATGTGCTGGACCTGATGGAACCGCTTCCGGGCGAGGATGATCTGTGCCCGTGCGGCTCCGGAAAACTGTTCCGGAAGTGCCACGGAACGGGCAACTGATTGATGGGTATATTCTCCGGGCCCGGCCCGGTGGAATAGAGACGCGAAGGCGTCAAATTGAAAGATTGGAAGGGAGTTTTTTCCTATGGTGGATGTCAAGAAGGCTTATGAACAGTGGCTTGCGGATTTTGCCAATGATCCGGAAACCGTAGAAGACCTCAAGGCGATCGCCGGCAACGAAGCTGAGATCCAGGACCGTTTCTACACGGGTCTGTCCTTCGGCACGGCCGGTATGCGCGGCGTTCTGGGTGCCGGCACCAACCGTATGAACAAATACAACGTGCGTCGTGCAACCAAGGGTCTGGCCCAGTACCTGATGCAGGATCCGGAGAATGCGAAGCGCGGTGTTGTGATTGCATATGACAGCCGCCGTTTCTCCACCGAGTTTGCCAAGGATACAGCGCTCGTGCTCTGCGCCAACGGTGTTCCGGCCTTCCTGTTTGATGCCCTTCGTCCCGTTCCGATTCTGTCCTATGCCGTCCGCCATCTCAACGCAGCCGGCGGCGTCGTGATCACGGCCAGCCACAATCCGCCCCAGTACAACGGCTACAAAGTGTACGGGGATGACGGCGCTCAGCTCGGACCGGAAGCAGCCGATGCTGTAACTTCCTATATCCAGGCCCTGTCCTACACCGACGCGGTCTGCATGGATGAGGAAGAAGCCCTCAAGAGCGGCCTGCTGAAGATCATCGGCGACAAGGAAGTCGACGACGACTACATGAAGGATATCCGCACCCTGTGCATCCAGCCTGAAATGCTCAAGGAACAGGGCGACAAGCTCTCCATCGTCTATACGCCCCTCCACGGCTCCGGCAACGTCCCGGTCCGCCGCATGCTCAAGGAAATCGGCATCACCAAGGTGGCTGTTGTGCCTGAGCAGGAAAAGCCCGACGGCAACTTCAGCACCGTGAAGGTCCCGAACCCCGAAGATCCCGGCGCCTTCGTGCTCGCTGAAAAGCTGGCTGACGAAGTGAAGGCCAATGTTATCTTCGCCACTGACCCTGACTGCGACCGTCTGGGCCTGGCCGTGCGCGGCCATGACGGCGTCTTCCATCTGCTCACCGGCAACCAGATCGGCTGCGTGCTGCTGCAGTACATCCTCGACACCAAGGCCAAGCAGGGCACCCTGCCCAAGAACGGTGCTGCGGTCAAGTCCATCGTGTCCACGTCCCTGGCCAACCGCATCTGCGAGCATTACGGCGTGAAGATGTTTGAAACCCTGACCGGCTTCAAGTTCATCGGCGAAAAGATCCAGCAGTTCCAGGATACCGGCAGCAACACCTTCCTGTTCGGTTTCGAAGAGAGCTACGGCTTCCTGTCCTCCACGTTCGTGCGCGACAAGGACGGCGTCAATGCCTCCCTGCTCGTCTCCGAAGTGGCGGCTGCCTGCGAAGCGGAAGGCATCACCCTGTATGACCGCATCCAGGAGATCTTCAAGCAGTACGGCTACTATGTTGAGAAGGTCGTTTCCAAGACCCTGCCCGGCATGGACGGCCTGAGCCGCATGAAGACGATCATGAAGGAACTGCGCGAGAATCCCCCGAAGGAGCTCGCCGGCCTCAAGGTCACGGCGGTTCGCGACTACCTCAACCATACCCGCGTGTCCGAGAGCGGCACCGAGACCATCGACCTGCCTTCCTCCGACGTGCTCTACTATGAGCTCGAGGGCGGCAACTGGGTCTGCGTCCGTCCTTCCGGCACCGAGCCCAAGATCAAGCTCTATGTCAACACCAACGACAAGGATGCCGACAAGGCAGCGGCCCTCAACGAGAAGCTGCGTGAAGACTCCGAAAAGCTGCTGGCATAAGCTGCTGAACCCATAATGCATAAAAAAGGCACTGACCGACCGGTGAAACCGGGCGGCCGGTGCCTTTTCTCTTTCCATAACAGCCTGACAGACCGGAAGTCTCTTGAAAACAGAAGCAATTATATGTATGATTGTATCAGTATGATAGTCCATGATGGGACTCTTCCGGCTTTCAGAACCGGAAAACGACAGGCATGCAGGACAGGTCTTGAAGAGGAGTTTAACGATAACATGAACCGAAAAAAATGGCTTTTGATTTTCATCATGGCAGCCCTGCTTTTGTGCTGCCCGGCAGCCTTTGCCGCGGAGAGCGGCATGTGCGGTGACCTGATGTGGACCCTGAATGATGAAGGACTTCTGACTATTTCCGGAAATGGTGCCATGTCCGATTTTTCCAGTGAAAGCACCGAAGCATGGCTTCTGCACAGGGAGAGCATTCAAACCGTTCAGGTCAGTGAAGGTGTCACAAGCGTTGGGCATGCCGCGTTTCTGGGCTGCAGCAGCCTGACCGATGTAGATCTGGCAGATTCGGTGACATCCATTGCAGGAAGGGCTTTCTTTGGATGTTCGGCTCTTTGCAACATCCAGATTTCAGACAATGTGACGGAGATTGGCGGGGAAGCTTTCAGACTCTGTGGAAGCCTGACATCTGTCACACTGCCGCAGCATGTAACAGTCGTCAGCAGGTATCTGTTCCAGGACTGTACCAGCCTGGCCGCGGTTACACTGCCACAGAATCTGACCCGGATTGAAACCTATGCATTTACCAACTGCACAAGCCTTGTGTCTGTCAGCATTCCCGGGAATGTCAGCATCATTGAGTCGAGCGTTTTCAAAGGATGCAAAAACCTTCGGCATGTGATCCTGCCGGAGGGGCTTTCCAGAATCAGCAGCGAACTGTTCAGCGGCTGTACAAGCCTGGAGGAGGTTCAGATTCCTTCAGGTGTGACATTGATCGGTGAACTGGCGTTTTCCAAATGTCAGGCACTCGAGAGCATTTCGATTCCTTCCGTGGTTACCGAAATTGGAAACTCTGCGTTTTATCAGTGCAGTGCACTCGAGCATGCTGCGATTCCTTTCGGGGTCACCCGGATCGGAGTGTCTGCATTTTATCAGTGCAGCAGTCTGACGGATCTGGTGCTGCCGGAGACTGTCACGTCTATTGGAGACAGGGCTTTCTCAGAAACTGCGCTGACGACCATGGTGATTCCGGAGAGTGTTACGGCCATCGGCAATGCCGTCTTTACCTACTGCACGGAACTGACCGACATCGTCTTCCCGGACAGTGTGACGGAGATCAGGTCCAGCGCTTTTCTTGGGTGTTCGAACCTTGAATGCATTCAGGTCAGTGACACCCACCCAAGCTATCAGTCCATCGACGGTGTACTGTACAGCAAAGACAGGACGACGCTGCTGTGGGCAGGCTTTGGTACAAAACAGATCATGATTCCGGACAGTGTGACGACCATCAGTACATCGGCATGCTCAAACTGCAGGCAGCTCACCAGTGTATCCATACCGGGCAGTGTGACGAGCGTCGGCCAATCTGCTTTTTCCAAGTGTTCAAGTCTCACGTCAGTGGTTCTGCCCGACAGCATGACAAGTATTCCGCTCAGCATGTTTTTTGGCTGCACCAGCCTGAGTGACGTCACGATTCCGGAGAGTGTGACGCAAATTGGATCAGGTGCATTTTCCAGCTGCAGTGAAGATCTGGTGATTCATGGTGCGGCCGGTTCTGCGGCAGAGACCTACGCCCATGCAAATCATATTACTTTTGCCCAGATCAATCCTCCGTCTGTTGCTGCCCAGGGCACATGGGGAAACCTCAGCTGGTCTCTGGACGAGGAAGGCCTGCTGTCGATCACCGGAAGCGGTGCCATGAATGACTTTGACAGTGCTTCTACTGAAGCCTGGCGGTCTCTGGCCGGTAATATTCTGAAAATCAGCGTCGGGGGCGGCATTACCGGGATCGGGAATCATGCATTTGAGGAATGTACGCAACTGACAGAAGTTTTTCTGCCTGGAAGCCTGACGGATATCGGAGCGTGGGCCTTTTCACAATGCAGTGCCATGACATCGGTTTCTTTGCCGCAGCACCTGACACGCATACGTGACCATGCATTTGATCATTGTGCTGCGCTAAGCAGGCTCTCGTTTCCTGCATCCCTTGAAGCCATCGGCAGCTATGCTTTTGCAGACAGCGGCCTGCAGGGATCCATCATATTCCCGGAAAACCTGACAACCCTTGGTGAGGAACCTTTCTTTGGATGCCTGCGGTTTTCAAACTTTATTGTACCCGCCACGAATCCTTCATTTTCTGCCGTGAGCGGCATGCTTTACAACAAGGAGCAGACTTGCCTTATCCAGTGCCCCTGCGGCAAAGGATGGATGGAGTTCCCGGCCACGATGACGGAGATCGGTCCCGGAGCATTTCGTTCCTGTCACAGCGTGAACTACATAACGGGCCGTCCGGCGTGACGACCATCGCAGGAGAAGCGTTTTCGGGTTGCAGCAATCTGCGCAGAATTACCGTGCCTGCAAGCGTAAGCAGCATCGGCAGCGGGGCATTTGACGGGTGCCGGGACGATCTTGTGATCCGCGGCGTTGCCGGCACCGAGGCGGAAGCCTGTGCACTGGCCAGCGGAATAGCGTTTGAAGAAATACTGGTGACGGTATCCAGCGGCAGCTGGGGCAGCCTCAGCTGGTCCATCAATAACCGGGGCGGTCTGGACATCACTGGCAGCGGCGATATGAGCGATTTTGAACATGCATCTCAGGATGCCTGGCTCGCACATCGGGAGGATATTCACAGCGCTGCCATCGGGGAAGGCGTCACTTCGATCGGAGACTATGCCTTCCAGGGCTGTGTGAATCTGACTGCCCTTTCTGCCTCAGGTCCTGTGGGAAGCATCGGCAGCCATGCCTTTGAAGGCTGCGAAGACCTTGTGGACTTTACACTCCCATGGAGTGTGAGCAGCATAGGGGATCATGCCTTTGCAGGCTGCACGGGTCTTACACAGATCACGATTCCGTGGAATGTGACGGAAATCGCCGACCATGTTTTTGAAGGCTGCTCACTCCTCACGGAAATCGCAGTGCCGGAGGGTGTCACCCGGATAGGCAGCTCGGCGTTCCGCAATTGCAGCGGCCTGGAATGTGTGACGCTTCCGGGAAGCCTGAATCAGATGGCTGATGATGCATTCGCTCTCTGCTCAGGCCTGACCGATGTCTATTTCTCCGGGAGTGCAGCTCAGTGGCAGACCCTTTCTGCAGGTGCGGGGAATGAAGAACTGCGCAGTGCGCAGCTTCACTATATGCCCTCTGTTGTCAGCAACGGTGCGCTGGAAGACAATGTGAGCTGGACGCTCGATACTGAGGGACTGCTGCGGATCAAAGGTGTCGGGACCATACCGGATATGTGGAACGGAGTCAGCCTTTGGGCGGATATGCCGGTCACGCAGGCTGTGATCGAAAGCGGCATCACAGCGGTTGGGGATGCTGTTTTTGCCGGGTGCACACAGCTGACCGCAGTTTCCATGGCGGATACCGTGACCCGTATTGGTTCATATGCTTTCAGCGGGTGCACCTGTCTGCAGACGCTCAGCCTTCCGGAGACCCTCCTGTCGATTGGCGATGAGGCGTTTCATGGCTGCAGTGCACTCAGCGCGTTCACCTTCCCGGACAGCGTGACACAGGTTGGCTCCTTTCTTTTTGGAGGCTGCAGTGCGCTTTCCCATATCACTTTTGGTGCAGGGGCCTCCTGGATCAGCGCAGAGCAGATCTATGGACCGGATGCTGTTAATGACCTTCTCAGTCTTGTCAGCGTGAATGTGTCCTCTGACAATCCGTATTACAGATCGCACAGCGGCGTCCTGTACAGTATGGACGGAACGTGGCTGGTGTGCTGCCCGCCCGGGAAAACGGATATGACGATCCCGCAGGGGGTTGAGGTCATCGCAGAACGTGCACTGTTTGGCAACACGAATCTGACCAGTCTTGTGCTCCCGTCCGGTGTGCTCAGCGCCAGGACGGAAGCGTTCAGCGGGTGTACAAATCTGACCAGCATCACCGTTCCGTTCACCTTCACAACCTTCGAAACGAATGCATTCCAATTCTGCAGTGCTCTGAGAGATGTGTATTACAACGGCACGGCGGTGATGTGGGAAATGAATGTTTCTAAAGCGCCCGGAAATCGATACCTTACGGAAGCCTCGCTTCACTGTACGGGAGAAATCATTACCGGTGGCAGATGCGGTGAAAACCTGATCTGGTCGCTGACTGGCCAGGGTCTGCTGCAGATCACCGGTTCAGGGGATATCCCGGACAGCAGAGCGGGGAGTGAGGTTCCATGGCATGCCTATGCGGACTCCATCCGGTCTGTCATTGTGGGGGACGGAATCACCGGTATCGGGGAAGCCGCTTTTGCCGGATGCTATGCTGAGGAGATCACGCTACCGGATTCGGTTACATGGATCGGGCAGTCTGCATTTCTTGACTGCGGCTGCCTGACAGCACTTGATCTGCCATCGGGACTCACCACGATCGGTGAGCATGCATTCAGCGGGTGTATTGCGCTGTCCTCGCTGACGCTTCCGGACAGTGTGACAGAGATCGGGAACAGCGCTTTCTACCTTTGCGCCGCTTTGACGAGCATGACGATTCCTGAACAGGTGACCGTGATCGAGGACCGCATGTTTGAACTGTGCAGCAGCCTGGCGCAGGTCACGATTCCGGAAGGTGTTACCCGGATCGGTGCGTCAGCGTTCAGGGAATGCCCGATCGTGTCAATCGAACTCCCGCAGAGCCTGAAGAGCATTGGAAACAGTGCATTTGCAGGCACAGCGCTTAGACAGATGACATTGCCGGAATCCATCATGACACTGGAGGGGCAGGTGTTCACCGACTGCACGGAACTGACAGGCATCACACTGCCCCCTCATCTGACTGCAGTCAGCGCATATCTGTTTGCCGGGTGCTCAAAACTGGAGCATGTGGTGATTCCGTGGACCGTCACTGCCATTGAAAACGGGGCATTCTGGGAGTGTACCTCCCTGCATCAGATCCGGATTCCGAGATATGTGCGGGAGATCGAAGCGGCTGCGTTTGGCGGCTGCAGTGCGCTGACGGACGTTTCCTTTGACGGCAGTGAAATACAATGGCAGGCGGTCACCCTGGGCGAGGACGCACTGCCTTCCGGTGTGACGGTTCGTTTTCTTGCCCTGCCGGAGCGTACGCTCACGCTTCCTGCTTCTGTGACGACCATCGAAGCGGAGGCGTTTGCCGGGCTGGGAGAAGGCTGTGTGCTTGCGATCCCGGCGAGTGTCACTTCGATCGCGGACAATGCTTTCAGCGGTACAGGAATCAGGGTGATTGCGCCGGCAGGAAGCTATGCGGCACAGTGGGCCGGGGAGCATGGCATCGCCTGCCAGGAACCATAAAGGAATGAAAGATACCTCCTTCCCTGCAGATTGCAGGTGAGGGAGGTGTTTTTTATGATGCAAACGGGCTTTCACATCATCTGGCTGAAAATGTCGCCGAATTCTTGGTTTTTTCCTTTTTTCTTTTCTCCGGGCGGATGATAGAATGGAAAAAAACAGAAATAGATTGCTGTGGAGGTCGTTATGTTCATCAAAAAACTGCATCAGCAGGTGATCTGCAATCACCACGAGCCCATCGCGCATACGCCGCTGGGACAGCTCCGGGGCGTGAAAACGGAGGATGCGTACATTTTCCGGGGCATCCGGTATGCGCACGCACGGCGCTTCCATATGCCGGAAGCGGAAGAAGCATGGGAAGGCGTCCGGGATGCCATCATCTACGGGTTTGTCTGTCCGGAAATCACAACGCCCGTCCCGCATGACCAGTTTACCGTGCCGCATGTTTTCTATCCCCAGCATGAAAACTGCCAGTACCTGAATGTCTGGACGCAGAGCCTGGATGAGAACGCAAAGCGTCCGGTCATGGTGTGGCTCCATGGCGGCGGGTATGCCACAGGCTCCGGGATTGAGCACTATGCGTATGACGGGGAAGAGCTGTCCAAAGCGAAGAATGTGGTCGTGGTCACGCTTAACCACCGCCTGAATGTGCTGGGCTATCTGGACCTGTCCGCGTACGGCGAAGCGTACGCGCTCTCGGGGAACGTCGGCATGGCGGATATCGTCGAAGCACTGAAATGGGTGAAACAGAATATTGCCGCTTTCGGCGGGGATCCGGACAATGTGACGATCTTCGGCCAGTCCGGGGGCGGCGGCAAGGTCACCACGCTCCTGCAGATGCCCGCGGCGGATGGTCTGTACCACCGCGCCGTCATCCAGAGCGGCGTCATGGACCCGGGCCCGGCCGCCCGCGTGCGGGAAAAGAACAAGCGCCTGACTGAAATGCTGCTGGAAGAACTGGGTCTGGATGCCTCCCGGGTTTCGGAACTGGAAGACATGCCCTATGCGCAGCTCTCCGCTGCTGCAGACAGGGCGAATATCCGCCTCAACGAGGAGACGGGTGAGCGCTTCATGTGGGCCCCGGTTCCGGATGGAAGCTATTATGTCGGCTATCCTTTTGAAACGGGATTCCGGAAGGAGACGCTGCACATTCCCGTCATGATGGGCACCGTGTTTGCGGAGTTCACCAGCAATTTCGATACCCCCGCCGGCAACGGGCTCAAGAATGCCTGGACGCGGGAGGAAGCGATGCATCACCTGAAGGAGAAGTTCGGCGATGCGGCAGAAAAGATGGCTGCTGCGTTTGAAGAAGCCTACCCGGGCAGGACGCCTGCGGACGCACTCTTTGCGGATACCTTTGTGAGAAGAGCCACGGTCCGCCTCGCAAAGCAGCGCGCAGGCGAGGGCGGCAGCGCGACCTTTGTGTATCTCTTTGACCTGGAATCGCCCTTCAATGACGGCACCCTCGCATGGCACAACGCGGAGATCCCGTATGTCTTCCATAACGCGCAGTACCTCGAACCCTCGTATATCCCGGGCGTGACGGAGCAACTGCAGGAGGAGATGAGCGGGGCGTGGGCCGCGTTTGCGGAAAAGGGCGATCCCAATCATCCGGGACACCCCGTGTGGCATCCGGTGACGGGGGATGTGTGCCCGACCATGATCTATGCGCCGGAGAGCGAAGAGCGCGTAGACCATGATGCCGCGTTCCTGGACGCTGCCCCGAAGGGCCGCGTGCTCCCGGTCTTCCTGCAAAAGAAAAAGGAGCCGTCCAGCTCCTTCGGTCCCCAGAGTAAATAAGGAATGCAAGAACCCCCGCGGCGCGGGGGTTCATTTGTTTCAGGCACTGCGCAGGGGGATCACAATGACGCTCCATCCGGGATCGCTCAGGTCCAGATGCATGACGCTGTCCCTTGTGTAGTACAGGCACAGACGCCGCTCGACATTTTTCAGCCCGTACCCGTTCCCGTCAAAGGACTCGGGATGGCGGAAAATCCGTGTCCAGGCCTGCTGGGAGAAGTGCGCGCCGCTGTCGGCAATGCACAGTTCCATTCCGCCGTCCTCCGCGCGGCGGGTAAAGATGCGGATGGTGCCCGCACCCTGCTCCGATTCGAGGAGGCCGTGCATGAGCGCGTTTTCCACCAGCGGCTGCAGCGTCAGTTTCGGGAGGAGCACATCCAGCGCTTCATCCGCCACATCGATCTTCAGTTCATACCGGGATTCATAGCGCATGCAGGCGACCGCGAAATAATTGCGCACGATTTCCAGCTCTTTTTCGACGCTCAGGATGTCCTGGCCGCTGGACAGGCACAGCCGGTAGAACGCGGTCAGGCTGTGGATGGTGCTGTCGACCTTGTCCGGCATATGCAGCCGGGCCATCCACCCGATGGCCTCCAGGGTATTGTAGAGAAAGTGCGGCTTGATCTGCGCCTGCAGGGCAAAGATTTCAAGGCGCCGCATTTCCTCTTCCTGCTGGCTTTTTTCCTTCATCAGCTGCTGGATATGATCCAGCATGGCATTGTGCGCCTCAATGAGGGAGCCGATTTCGTCATGCGCGAGGGGCTCGAGGCGGGGAGGAATGGTTTTCATGGAGTCCGCGCTGTAGCGCTGCACATGGGCATGAAAGCGGCGGATGCGCTTGACGGCGTGCCAGAGAATGGGCAGGGCAATGAGGACGCCGGCGAGGATCAGGGCGACGCTGAAGAGCACCACGCCGGTCTGTTCCGACCAGATCTGCCGGAGCAGGAGGTTTCGGTGGAAGACCATGACCATCATCCAGCCGGAAACGGGGAGCCGCTGATAAAGCAGTGCTTCGTTTTTTCCTTTTGTCTCATGAAGGTCACCTGCCTGGAAGCCGCTCCACTCGGATTCGGAAAGGCCGGAGAGGTAATCCAGGGATGCGAGCGGGAGGCCGCTCTGCGCCACGATATCCCCGCCGGGCGTTTCCAGATAGCAGGAGACGCAGCTGCCCGAGCGCACCGGGGTCATCATGCGGCGGAGCGCATCCGGAGAAATGTCAATGCGCAGAAGCCCGATCAGGTCCTGCACATGCTCCGCGTCGCGCACAGGGGCAAGGAGCGCAGGGGAGGCAGCGTTCAGCTCACGCGGGGAATAGAAACTGCGCCAGCCCCAGCCCTGCATGGCGCTCTGCACCCAGCTTTCCTTCGCGGGATCCGGGAGGAGCAGGATCCGGGCCGTCGAATCGATGAAGTCATTTTTGGCCCGGACATAGAGCCGGCAGTCGTAATCCCCGGACCCGTCGTGCAGGGAAAAGAGGATCGGGGTGATCTTCTGCCGCACGGGTTCAAAGGACTGGAGGTCCAGGTTCTGGATATCCCGGAGCAGGTCCAGGGCAGTTTCGTTGTTCTGCACAATCGTGCTCAGGTGCGTCATGCGCTTTTCAAACCGGCTGACCTGGTCGTAGATATCGGTCATGTCGCTCATGGCATCCTGATACGCCACCTGGTAGGAGGACTGGACGTTCCGGGAGAGGAGGTAGCTCGAGGAGAGGGCGGTGGCAATGAGGAGGAGGAGCACCGCGGCCAGATACTTGGTGCGCAGGTCGGCGTCCAGAAAGCGCCTGAGGAGCGAGCGTTTCACGCGTCTCCCTCCTTTCGCCGCCGGCCGTTGCGGTACTCATTGGGCTGCATGTGCTGGATGGCGCGGAACTGTTTGGCAAAGTAATTGGCGCTGTTAAAGCCGGACTTTCGCGCGACTTCGGTAATGGGGAGATTCGTTTCCCGAAGCAGCCTGCACGCCGCCTCAATGCGCACGGAGGTGATGAGGGAGCGGATGTGGATGCCGGTTTCCTCGCGGAAGGTCGCGCCAAGGTACACCGGACTGAAATGGACGGACTCGGCAAGCGCATCCACGGAGAGATTCAGATCCGCATACCGGTCCCGGATTTCCCGGAGCACGATGCGCGTGGCCTGGGAAAAGGCGGGGGAGTCCGGGTCGGGGAGACAGGCAAAGTGCTCTGCCGGAGACTGCTGCTCCTCCCAGGCCTGCACGCGGAGATTCTGACGGCGGCGGGCGACCGCGCTTTCGAGAGCCGACCGCAGTTCCTGGAGGTCCAGCGGCTTTTCAATATAGGCAACCGTCGACAGGGTAATCGCCTTTTTCAGGTATTCCTTGTCCGAGTAGCTGCTCATGATGATCACTTCACTGTACGGGTCCATTTCCTTGAGATGGGTGGCAATGTCCAGCCCGGACACAAAGGGCATGCGGATATCCGTCAGAAGGATATCCGGATGGGTGGCGAGCATCTCCATCCCTTCCTGGCCGTTTTTGGCGCAGTCCACATGGGTGATCCCGATCTCCTCCCAGGGGATGGTCTGCATCACGCCGATGCGGGTCAGGTATTCATCTTCACAAAACAGCAGCTGCATGATTCTACTCCTGTGTGGCTCATGTGTTCTTTTGGATACAGGTACTATACCGCAAAAAACGGGGGCAGAAAAGAAGAAATGGACAAAACCGTCAATTTGTTTCCGGATTCTTGGTTTTTTCTTCTTTTCGGTGAGGAGGGGCAATGCTATATTGAAAAGGACAAAAAGACAGGAAACACAACAGAAAACCAATAGACCAAAGAGAAAACCGAGGGGGTGTCGTGGTTGCGGAAGGATTCATCTCTCACCCGGGTCCATAAAAAGGCATCGCTGGCCCATAACCTGCGCAAGCACTGGCTGCTGTTTGTGATGCTGCTTCCGGCTGTGATCTACGTAATCATTTTCAGCTATGTGCCGATGACCGGCATTGTGCTGGCCTTCAAAAAATACCAGCATGCGGGCGGTATCTACTTTTCACCCTGGAACGGCCTGAAGAATTTCCGTTTCCTGATGGTCGCGGGAAAACTGGGCATGGCGACGAGGAATACCATATTGTATAACCTCGCTTTCATTGTTCTGGGCGTCCTGTTTGAAATGGGAAGCGCGATCCTCCTAAATGAACTGGTGAGCAAGCGCTTCAAGAAGCTGAGCCAGACGTTCATGTTCCTGCCGTACTTTATCTCCTGGGTGGTCGCGGGCGCCATCATGTACAACATCTTCAACTATGAGCGCGGCGTCTTTAACCATATCGTGCGGGCACTGGGCGGAACCCCGTTTGACCTGTACAATTCGCCCGGCGCGTGGCCCTTTGTCATTATCCTCCTCAAACTCTGGAAGGGCACCGGGTACGGCTCGGTCGTGTACCTCGCCGCCATTACGGGCCTGGACCAGGAAATGTTTGAGGCGGCCACCATCGACGGCACCAATGCCTGGCAGCGCATCCGCTATATCACGATCCCGTCCCTGGTTCCCACCATGATGATCCTGGTGCTTCTGGCCATCGGCAACATTTTCCGCGGGGACTTCGGACTGTTCTATCAGACGGTCAAGAGCTCTGCGCTCCTTCAGCCGGCCACGGAGATCATTGACACCTATGTCTTCAAGCTCCTCATCAATGACGGCAACATCGGTGTTTCCGCCGCAGTGGGCCTCTACCAGAGCATCCTGTGCTTTATCACCATCAACCTTGCCAACTGGCTGGTCAAGCGCGTCCAGCCAGACTACGCACTGTACTGAGAAGGGAGGCAGAGTCATGTCGATGCATGCAGTTCATCCCAAACGGCTCAACCGGCGCATCTGGACGCGCGACGCCATCGCGATCAATATCCTCGGCTATGTGTTCATCGGCCTGTTTGCCCTCATGTGCCTGTTTCCCTTTTACCTGATCATCGTTGCCTCCATTACACCCGAGGCATCGCTTATCCGCAACGGCTATCCGCTCATTCCCACCGAGTTTTCCCTGCAGAGCTATGCCCTGTGCCTGAAAAACCCGGAGAGTGTGCTGAGGGCCTACGGGAACACCATCATGGTGACGGTGATCGGCACGTTCCTGTCGGTGTGGCTCGCCACCATGACCGGCTATGTGCTCTCCCGGCGCGATTTCCCGTACCGCAATTTCTTCTCGTTTTTCTTCTTCTTTACCACGCTCTTTTCCGGCGGCCTGGTCCCGTGGTACATGATGTGCACGCGGTACCTCGCGTTTAAAAATCACTATTACGCCCTGATCCTCCCCATGATGTTCTCCGTGTGGAATACGATCATCGCTAAGTCCTTTATCGGCGGCATCCCGGCCGCCATCACGGAATCGGCGAAGATCGACGGGGCCAACGACTTTACGATCTACCTGAAACTCATCATTCCCCTGTGCAAGCCGCTCATCGCGACGCTCTCGCTCTTTGCAGCGCTGGCCTTCTGGAATGACTGGTACAACTGCATGCTCTTTATGACCGATGAAACCCGGTATAACCTCCAGTACTACCTCCAGCGCATGCTGGGCAGTGCTGCGGCCATGAAGATCGTCGCGGAAAAATCCGGCATCGATCTGCCCTCCGTGCCGCTCGAAGGCATGAAAATGGCCATGACCATCGTGGCCACGGGCCCGATCGTTCTCCTCTATCCCTTTGTGCAGCGCTACTTCGTCAAGGGCCTGACCATCGGCGCTGTCAAGGGCTGATCCACCGCACCCCGGGACAGAAGTGTCCTGAAAATAGAGTTAGGAGGAACCTTTTATGAAGAAATGGCTGTCTGTGCTGCTTTCCCTGTGCCTGCTCCTGTCCGTGTTCCCGGCCCTGGCCGAGCTCGAACCGGATGTGCAGATCACCGGCACACCGGAGACCTATGCCAAAACCGACCTGAGCAAGGAATACACCGTCTACATGTACCTCATCGGCGACAAGCCCAATGACTGGGCCCAGATTGAAGAGCTGGTCAATGACTACCTCAAGCCCTTCAACACCCGCCTCTCCACCCAGTTCATGAGCTGGAGCGACTATCAGACCATGTATCCCCTGGTACTCACCAGCGGCGATCAGGTCGACCTGATCTTCACGGCTCCCTGGTGCTATATGTACACCGAGGCCGCCAAGGGCAGCTTCTACACCCTGACCGAAGACTTCGTGAAGGACTATATGCCCCTGAGCGCGCAGTATCAGGCACCCATCAGCTGGGATGAGACGACCCTGAGCGGCAACACCATCGCGGTTCCCTCCAACGTCGCTTCCCCCATGGGCAAGATTGTCGCCATCCGTCAGGACCTGGCCGAAAAGTACGGCATCACTTCCCTGGAAAACTGGGATGACTTCATGAACTACATGGTGACCATCGCCGAAAAGGAAACCCCGGAAAGCGGCATCTATGCCATGGCCGCCTCGGGCAGCAACCCCGAACTGTGGGATATCTACCGACAGCGCTTTGACGGCTTCTACGGCCTGCAGGACGGCAGCATCAGCATGCTGTTCAAGTTTGACGGCGAAACCATCCCCACCAAGGACGACCTGAAGCTCACGTACGAATATCCCGAGTTCCGTGAATTCTGCAAGGACATGAAGAAGCTCGCCGACGCCGGATGCTGGAGCCGCAGCGCGCTGACCAACACCATCTCCGACGACGACGCCTTCGCCGCCCTCCAGGGTGCCGCGATCGCCTGGAACGCCTCCGTGTTCACCTACATGAAGTCCGCCGAAAAGAATGAAGGCGTCCGCTGCATGGCCTATGACCTGACCAAGGATACCTTTGTCAGCGCCGAAGCCTATTCCAACAACGACATGGCCATCGCCGCCGCCAGCCGCAATCCTGAGCGCGCCGCCATGGTGCTCGACCTGATCAAGTATGACACCTACCTCAACCGCCTGCTCCTCCTGGGTGTGGAAGGCGTGCACTATTCCATCAACAACGCGACCGGCGAATACACCAAGCTCGAAAAGAACGGCGACTATCCGCCGCTGTCCGTCTCCGTGTCCTGGGCTGTCAAGAACGGCAACCTCACCGAGTCCGGCACGCCTGAGCGCGAACTGGTCATCACCGATTCCTGGGCCGAGCGCGTAAAGAGCAATCCCACCGTGACGTTCGTGTTTGACGATTCCGAGATCAGCGAGTATGTGTCCGCTGTCAACAGCGTGCTGGGCGAATATATCGGCATGCTCCAGCTGGGACTTGTGGACGATGTGGACAAGACCATTGACGAAATGCTCAGCCGCATTTATGATGCCGGCATGCAGGAAGTCTACGATGAATTCTACCGCCAGTATGAGGCATGGTATCAGACCCGCTGAGGCGTTTGAAACCGGAACCTGACTGACCCGGGGAGCAGGCGCTGCCTGCTCCCTGTTTTTAAAGGAGAAAGCGCATGGAAACAGTGTTTGAAAAGGTGACCTCTCCGCGAAAAAGGGTGTTCTTTGGCTTTGACTGGATGTTTGCCCTGACGGATGAGCGGGAGAAGCCGGATGCAGGGGCACAGTGGAGAAGGATCCAGCTGCCCCATGACTGGAGCTGCGATTACCCGGTGGACGAGCATGCCCCGAGCTGCGGTTCGGGCGGGTATGCGCGCTGCGGCATCGGCTGGTATAAAAAGGCGTTCTGCCTTGCAGAAAAAGGGAAGGATGAGATCCTTCTTCAGTTTGACGGCGTGTATATGCACTCGGATGTGTGGGTCAACGGAACGTGGGCCGGCGGGCATGCGTACGGGTATACCGGGTTTGAACTCGACATCACGGAACTGGTGCATGAGGGGGAGAACGAAGTCGTTGTGCGCGTGGACAACAGCCATCAGCCGGGGTCGAGGTGGTATACCGGGAGCGGCATTACGCGCGATGTATTCCTCACGCGGCGGCAGAAGCTGCATGTGCGCACCTGGGGCGTGCAGGTGACCACGCCGGTGATTTCAGAGGAGGAAGCCTCTGTCGAAGTCCGCACGGATGTGCGGGGCGGGGAGGCGGCCGGGCATCTGTGCGTGGAAACGGTGCTGCTCTCCCCGGACGGCGAGGAGGCGGCGAGCGGCCGCGTGCTCCTGCCTTCCCTGCCTGCGCATACGGCGGTGCAGGTCCTGAAAGTGAAGAGCCCCCTCATCTGGGACCTTGAGACGCCCTGCCTGTATCAGGCGGTCACCCGGGTGTATGACGGGGACCAATTGACCGACGAAGTCGTAACGCCCTTTGGCATCCGCACGCTGGCCTTTGACAATCAGAACGGCTTTTCCCTCAACGGACGCAAGGTGATCCTGCGCGGCGTGTGCCTCCACCATGACGGCGGGTGCGTCGGGGCGGCCGTGCCCAGAGAAGTCTGGAAGCGGAGATTGGAAAAACTGAAGGCCATGGGCTGCAATGCGCTTCGCATGAGCCATAACCCGCCGGACCCGGCGCTTCTGGACCTCGCGGATGAAATGGGCTTCTGCGTGATGGATGAAGCGTTTGACGAATGGCATACCATGAAGGGCAAGGAGTTTGGCTCCAATACGCATGAAAGCCGCGGCTATTCCGAGTGGTTCGACACCTGTGCGCGCCAGGACCTGACCGATATGGTCGAGCGGGACCGCAACCATCCGTCGATCGTGATGTGGTCCATCGGCAACGAAGTGCGGGAGCAGGTCGTTCAGGACGGCTGGAAGTATGCCCGCATGCTAGCCGGCCTCTGCCACAGCCTGGACAGCACAAGACCGATCACCCAGGCCTGTGATATGGTGAAGGCCGAGCCGGTGCCCGCCTACACCGAATTCCTTGAGCAGCTGGATATTGTCGGCGTCAACTATACTGACCGCTGGCGCGAGCGCACGGAAACCTTCTACGAGGAGGAAAAGATCGAACATCCCGACTGGCTGCTGCTGGGCACGGAGGATATCTCGGTCAACGGCGCGCGCGGGGACTACCGCCTGAAGACGCCCCAGAGCGTGTGGGGACGGACGCCCTATTATGCCAAGTCCCTCAAGGCGGAAAAACTCTGGAAGTTTATCCGCACGCGTCCCTATGTCATGGGCAGCTTCATGTGGACCGGCATCGATTACCTCGGCGAATGCTTCTGGCCGGACAAGGGTGCCGGGGCCGGCGTGCTGGACACCTGCGGCTACCCCAAGGACGGCTATTACTTCTATCAGTCTGTGTGGCGCAGCGATGTCCCGGTCCTGCATGTGTTCCCGCACCTGAACCTGCCTCTGGAAAAGGGCGTCATCTATCCGGTCGTGGCCTATACCAACTGTCCCACGGTGGAACTTCTGGTCGACGGTGTCAGCTACGGCGTCAAGGCGTATGAGTTCCCGAATCAGGGCATGACAAAGGAGTGGCCGCACTTTGACCACCCGCTTTCGCCCATTACCACCAATGACCTGCACCTTGTCTGGGATGTGCCGTCAGGCGCGAATGAAATCGTGGCGATCGGGCGGGACCTTGAGGGCCATGAGATCGCGCGCCAGGTGATCCGGCCGATCGGGGAAGCCGTGTCGCTCTGTGTCGCGGCGGATGTCCCGAGCATCCCTGCCGACGGGCGGAGCGTCGTCCAGCTGGAGATGGCGCTGCTGGATGCGTCTTCCCAGGTTGTCCCGGACGGCGACCGGCCCATTCGGCTGCAGGTCGAGGGCGGCGAACTTCTGGGCATGGACAACGGTCTGCAGAGCGATCATGCGCTCTACCGCGCAGGGGAGCGCTCGACGTTCCACGGCATGGCCTATGCTGTCATCCGCGCACCCAGGGAAAAGGGCTGCATCCGTGTGACGGCTTCTTGCAAAGGGCTGCCTCCCGTGACGGTGGAGATCCCGGCGGAGTGACGGACGGGACGGAAAGGAAAATCACATGAAATCGATGATTCGAAAGATGGGGCGCCAGGCGGTGTCCTGGGTCAATTTTGAGAGCATGAACCGGGTCCCGCCGCTGCGCGGCCTAGTCGAGGTCAAAGGGGAAATCGTAAAGGGCATGGAGAATGTCTGGTACGAGTATGTCCCGGCG
>R21__coassemble_851_pt1 | contig 23102 bp, 22 predicted proteins | sample R21__metabat2_high_PE_034 | metagenome-assembled genome bin R21 | reverse complement strand
GGCTACGATTGTGGCCGTGTGCAAAACAGAAAAGAGAAGCTTTAAGTCATCCATTACCGTCAATGTGCAGAGAAAAGTGACCTCGGTTGCGCTCAATGAGCAGCGCCTGAATGTCCTGAGCAGGGATGACGCCGCACTGGACGGACTGCTCCAGCTTGACTCTGAGCTTCCGGTTCTGGTCCTGACCAAAGGGAATGCGGTCGTCCTCAACGCGGTGGTTGAACCCTCCTCTGCGAGCAGCAAGCGTGTTGTTCTGACCTCTTCGGATGAGAACATTCTGCGCGTTTCCGGCATGAATGCAACACCGAAAGCACCGGGAGAGTGCATTCTCACGGTGAGCTCGCAGTCCAATCCAGAAGTGTTTGTAGCCTATCATGTGTTTGTTGTGCAGAAAGTGAACGCTGTCAAAGTGACCGGTCCATCCAAAACAGTGGCAGTCGGCGGTCGGCTCGAGCTTTCAGCTGCGGTTTCGCCGGAAAACGCCACGATTCAGAACGTCGTCTGGAGCAGCCGGAATGAGAAAGTGGCAACGGTCAGCGAAAACGGCGTTGTGACGGGTGTTGCACGTGGACAGGCTGTCATTCGCGCAGATGCTGCAGACGGATCCAAGCGTTTCGGTTCCTATACGGTGAACGTCCAGCAGATGGCCACTGAAATTCAGCTGCCCGAAACCGAGATGACGGTGGCTGTCGGATATCACAAGTCAATCCGTGCTACCGTTCTGCCGGCCAACACCAACGATAAATCGGTGATCTGGACATCATCGGATGAATCCATCGCCAAGATCAACGGCTCAGGATACATTACACCGGTCAAGGCCGGCGAATGCATCATCATCTGCTCCAGCAAGCAGAATCCGCTGGTGAATGCAACCTGCCGCCTGGTGATTACACAGCCGGTCACCAAGGTTTCTTTTTCCGAAAGAAAAGTCAGTCTCAAGGTGGAAGAATCCCTTGGACTGTCATGGACGGTTGAGCCCGCAGATGTCACCAACCCTGCACTGACATTTACATCGAGCAACAACAATGTTGCAACGGTGGATGCAAATGGTGTTGTGCATGGTCTGAAACGCGGGGAAGTGACGATTACTGCACATGCAACAGACGGTTCAAAACGGACCGGACGCATCACGGTTCAGGTGATTCAGCCGGTGAAGGGCGTGCACATGAGAAGCGACACGGTCCGTGTCGGTGTGGACGAGAAACTGACCATTACGGCTGTCCTTGAACCTGAGAATGCGAACAATAATCATATGACCTGGTACAGCGACGATCCCTATTATGCAACCATCAGGGGTACCACGAACCGCCCGTCTGTCAGCGGACACCGCTGGGGAAGCACCACGGTCCACGGCGTGACCGAAGATGGCGGATTTGAGGTTTCCTGTTTTGTCAATGTCGGTAATTATGACAAGGCCCTGAAGATTACGGATCTGTATCTGCAGGACAATACCGTGAAAATCAGCGTGCTCAATGAGAGCAACATGAACATTACACGCTTCTACGGTCTCATTACCTGCTATGATATCTATGGTCAGCCTCTTCCCTGCACAACCACCGGGGTCAACTGCTTTGACTGCAGTTATGCAGAGACGCTGTATGAAGGTGAATCGACGCGGCACGGGCGCTTCCACTTTAATGGATACCAGCAGCCGACCACGACGATCGGCCGGGTGCTGATGCAGATTACCGGATATACAACGGATACCGGATACTCCCGGAATATCAAGGAAGAGAACCAGGTGACCGTTGAGTATAAGACCTCCAATTATATCGGCCATACACCCACACCGGTACCGACTTCAACCCCTGCACCGTAAGCCCGCAGGACAAGAAACCGAAACAGACCAGGGCCCGCATGCACTTTGCATGCGGGCTGTTTCATGTTATAATGCGGCGGATGGGAGGAATGAGAGGATGGCAGACATTGTCGTCATCGGCGGCGGGCATGCTGGATGTGAAGCAGCCCTGGCCGGCGCGAGGATGGGATTGGATACACTGCTCCTGACCCTGAATCTTGACGGTGTGGCGCTGATGGCATGCAATCCGGCCATTGGTGGATCTGCGAAAGGGCATCTGGTCCGGGAAGTGGATGCTCTGGGCGGTGAGATGGGGCTTGCAATTGACGATACCATGCTGCAGAGCCGCATGCTGAATATGAGCAAGGGCCCGGCTGTTCATGCGCTTCGCGCACAGGCGGACAAGCAGGAGTATCAGAATCGGATGCGGACTGCACTGCTTTCGCAGGATCATCTGACGGTGCGTCAGGGCGAAGCTGTCTCCATTGAAACAGAGAATGGACATGTCACCGGTGTGACAACTCTGACTGGGCAGAGAATCCCATGCAGCGCGGTTGTCCTGTGCAGCGGTGTTTATCTCCGGGGCAGAATTATCATCGGTGAAGCGTCGTGGGACGGCGGACCTCAGGGACTGATGAATGCGAGCCGCCTTTCTGCATCTCTTGAGGAACTCGGGTTTGCGCTGAGACGGTTTAAAACGGGCACGCCTGCGCGCATTGATGTCAGATCCATTGATTTTGATGAAATGACGCGCCAGGATGGCGATGAACCGGTTGAGCCTTTTTCATTCCTTACGGACAAAGAACTGCAAAATACACACAGCTGTTATCTGACCTGGACAAACGAGGAAACGCACCGCATTATTCGGGAGAATCTCTCCCGTGCGCCAATGTATACCGGATCCATTACGGGAATCGGGCCCAGATACTGCCCCAGCATCGAGACGAAAATCGTACGGTTTGCTGAAAAGAACCGTCATCAGATTTTTATGGAACCTGAGGGCAGAGTCAGCCGCGAATGGTATGTCCAGGGAATGTCGACATCGCTTCCTGAAGATGTTCAGTGGAAGATGTACCGCTCCATTGACGGACTTCACCATTGCGAGATTATTCGGCTCGGGTATGCAATCGAATATGACTGCATCGACAGCAGGGAACTCCGGCCGACGCTGGAAACGCTGAGAGTTCAGGGCCTGTTCATGGCCGGTCAGATCAATGGAACCAGCGGATACGAGGAAGCGGCCGGACAGGGCATACTGGCCGGTATTAACGCGGCGCTCTCTGTGATGGGCCGTCCGCCGCTGGTGCTGACACGGGATATGTCGTATATCGGTGTTCTGACGGATGATCTGACAACGAAGGGAACCGATGAGCCCTATCGCATGATGACAAGCAGGGCTGAGCATCGACTGTTCCTCAGACAGGACAATGCGGATATCCGGCTGACGCGAATCAGCTATGAACTCGGACTGGCGAGCCGGGAGCGCATGGAGCGAACAGAGGAAAAGGCGGCAAAGGCAGCTGAGATCTGCAGGAATCTGAAGAAAAAGCATTTTCCTGTGTCAGAGGGACGGGATCAATGGCTCACCCGCCATGGCCAGCCGATTTCAGAAAACAGTTATTCCGCCTCCGAACTGGTCAAGCGCCCGGGGATTACGCTGAAGGATATTGCAGAAATCTATCCGGACCTGAACGCATATGACCGCCGCGCAGTGGAACTGGCGGAAGTCGAAGAAAAATATGAAGGCTATCTGGAGAAGGAACAGTCGGCCATTCGCAAAGCCCGCGTGATGGAAACGGCTCTGCTTCCGGAAGACCTGCCCTATGAATCTATCGAAGCACTCAGACTGGAAGCACGGCAGAAACTGGAGGCGCAGAAGCCGCGGTCTCTCGCTGTAGCAAGCCGTATCCCCGGCGTGTCACCTGCAGATATTGCGGTGCTGATGGTGTATCTGAAAAAGAATGGATTCTATCAACAAACGGAAGAGAAGGAAGAAGAACATGTCTGAAAAGAAAAAGGGTTTGTTTGCACGCCTGTTTCATGGCCTTGGGAAAACCAGGGACAATATGACAGAAAAAGTCGATACGCTGGTAAGGGAAACCAGAAAAATCGATGATGATTTCTACGATGAGCTGGAAGACATTCTGATTCTGTCAGACTGCGGCATGAAAGCCACCATGAGCATGATGGATGAGCTCAGGGAGCAGGTCAAGGCACAGAAGGTCACGGATGCCGCTGTTGCACGGGACATGCTGAAAGAAATCATGGTCAAGGAAATGGACATTCCGCGTCCGCCGCTGAAATGGCCGATGGTGATGCTGATTGTCGGCGTCAACGGCGTAGGCAAGACAACCACGATTGGAAAGCTGGCACTGAGATTCCAGCAGATCGGCAGAAAAGTCATGCTGGCAGCCGGCGACACCTTCCGCGCGGCAGCAGCGGAACAGCTGACCGTCTGGGCACAGCGGGCGAGGGTTCCGATTGTGAAGCATGAGGAAGGCGCGGACCCTGCAGCGGTTGTTTACGATGCGATTCAGTCAGCGAAAGCCAACGAAGCAGACCTGCTGCTGGTGGACACAGCCGGTCGTCTTCACAACAAGAAGAACCTGATGGACGAACTGAACAAAATGCGCCGCGTGATTGACAGGGATTTCCCTGAAGCGGACGTGCGGTGCATTCTCGTTCTGGATGCTACGACCGGACAGAATGGTCTGGCGCAGGCGAAAGCGTTTAAGGAAGTCTGTGAGGTCGGGGGAATTATCCTGACCAAGCTGGACGGCACCGCCAAGGGCGGTATTGCGCTGGCCATCCGCCAGGAACTGGCTGTGCCGGTCTGGTATGTTGGAGTCGGCGAAGGAATCGATGATCTGCAGCCCTTTGATGCCAGAGAGTTTATTAACGCGCTTTTTGGTGAAGGCAGTGAAAATGCCTGAGAAATGAGGAAGGTGAAAACATGCCCTCACTGAAACCCTATCGACAGGAGCTCGATTACGGATATGCGCCTGGTTTTTTTCCGTCCATGGAGTGTCTGATCAAGCGTCCTGAGTGTGCGCGAAGGGTTCTGCTGAACACGGAAGCGAAGGGGGATGCAGTTGAAAAACTCATCCGGCTGGCTGACGAACAGCATGTCAGGGTTGAAACGGCAGATAAGGTTCTGCGAGGCATTTCAGGGAAAGACAACTGTTATGCAGCGGTTGTTTTTGAAAAGCGTGAGCAGAAGCTTTCAGCAGACAGACCGCATATCGTGCTGCACCATCCCTCCGATGCCGGAAATGCAGGCACCATCATCAGGACTGCCTTGGGCCTTGGCTTTGAAGACATTGCGTTCATCCGCCCGTGTGTGGATGTGTTTGACCCGCATACGGTTCGCTCCAGCATGGGAAGCATTTTTTCTCTGAATATTCACATGTATGCAGATTTTGATGCATACCGTGCGGAATATCCGGAGCATACGCTGTTCCCGTTTATGCTGGATGCCTCCGTTCCTCTTTCTGATGTGATGGAACACGAACTGCCCAGTCCGTTCGCCCTCGTTTTTGGCAATGAAGGAAGCGGACTTCCTCACGAATTCGCTTCTATGGGGCAGGCTGTACGCATTGAAAGCAATGAAAAGATCGATTCTCTGAATCTTTCGATTGCTGCAGCCATCGGCATGTATGCTTTTTCCGGAAAAGCCAGCCTGCGGTGAGCAGGGGGAGACGCCCCTGTTCAGAGCATGAACCGGTACAGAGCACAATGTTTTTTCCGATCCGGAGCGCAGTACGCGCTCCGGATGCTTTTTTTGTGCAGCAGACATTTCTGAGGTCACCTGCTCTTTTTCTTTAGTGAGGGGAAAATCAGAATGACGAAGGAGGAAATGGCGTAAAATTGCGAAAGTATGGAGGTTAACCCTTTTCAAACATCTCTAAATTGTGTATAATGAAAAAAACTTTGATCATGAGCAGGAGGTGGGTTCCATGCAGGACCGCTTTAATACTACTAAATTGCAGCCAATTCAGGAGTCCGGAAATGAGGCCCAGGATATCCTTATGTATGTTTATGATGCTCTGCAGGCAAAAGGATATGATCCGATTACTCAGATGGTCGGCTATATAATTTCGGGTGATCCCACGTATATTACAAGTTATAATTCTGCACGCAGCCTGATCTGCCGTCTTGAGCGGGATGAAATTCTGGAAGAGGTTGTCAGGTTCTATGTCAGACGGCATCTGGATTCCGACGAGGGTTAAGTTTCATGAAACCCGTCACATTTCAGTATCAGATCAACAAAACGCAGTGAAGATCAAGATGATTTTTCACTGCGTTTTTATTGATTCGTTCAGACTGCGTTTCTTCTGAATCGCTGCATCAGACCGATGATTTCGCCTGAAAGCAGGACTGTCAGAAGCGACCAGACAATGCGCGAAAAAGAAATATAGGAAAGGGAGAGAAGAAGGACGCTCATGTCGCTGATAAAGTATACGATGCGGATGTCACATCCAAACCGCGAGGATAATCCCATCGCGATTGCATCATCACCGCTGGTTGCGCCGCCTGCGAGGACACACAAACCGGCACCGATGCCGACAAACAGCGCTCCGGCCACTGCGCACAGAAGCGGGGAAGTCAGAAGAAAAGGGAACAGAGGGGCATAGGGTTCGACCATCAGATAAAAAACTGCATAGGCAGCACTGGCGACAGCGGAACGGATCAGGAACGGTTTTCCAAGCCTGGAAATGCCATAGAGATAACACACAGCATTGAGCACGACACTTGAGATCGCAGGAGACAGGCCTGTCCAGTGAAACAGAAGCAGCGTCATGCCAAGTACACCGCCCTCAGTGATCGGAGACATGGCATGAATATTGCAGATGCCGACGGCCTGAATCAACGCGCCGAGCAGCAGAATCGGAAGGTCGCGTTTCATCTTCTTCACACAATCAACCCTTTCGGTGACCATTGTAACATGCCGCGGGAGGGAACGCAAAAACTGGAATGTAAGAAATGGTACAAAGCCCGCCGAATCAAGGGATATAAGGAAAAAAGCCAACTTTCTTTTCGCTAAAGTCTTTCTTTTACGCTGTTGATAAGGTATAATCCATTATGGACTGCCGACTTTGCCATGAAAGAGGTTGTTGCGATGAGCGATTTTGTCAGCACGTGGAATAAGGACACCTTTCTGACCTACCCTGTTGGACCGCTTGGACTGATTGCCATGCGGGGAACAGAAGAACTTGGCGAAAAGATTGACCGGTGGCTGATTCATTGGCGTGACCACGCCGATGCAACACTTCCCGGCGACATGTCGACGACACCCGGCGCGCAGCGTCAGGATTTTCTTGTGAAAACGGTCTGCCCGCGTTTCGGCAATGGTGAAGGCAAAGGCATGATCAAGGAAACCATTCGCGGCTATGATATTTATATTCTCTGCGATGTGGGTGCCTATAACTGTACCTATAAAATGTATGGCCAGGATGTCCCCATGGGACCGGATGAGCACTTCGCTGACCTGAAGCGCATCATTGCCGCCATGAACGGCAAGGCAAAGCGCATTAATGTCATTATGCCCATGCTGTATGAAGGCCGTCAGCATCGCCGGACCAGCCGTGAAAGTCTGGACTGTGCCATGATGCTGCAGGATCTGATCCGCATGGGTGTGAGCAACATCATCACGTTTGATGCGCATGACCCGCGTGTCCAGAATGCGATCCCGACGGGCGGTTTTGAAAGCATCATGCCGTCCTATCAGGTGTTCAAGGCCCTGCTCAAGAAGGACAAAACACTTCAGATTGATAAGGACCATCTGATGATTGTTTCTCCTGATGAAGGCGCAATCGACAGAAATATTTTCTATGCTTCTGTTCTCGGTCTGGATATGGGCATGTTCTACAAGCGGCGTGACTATACCCGGATTGTCAATGGACGCAATCCGATCATTGCACACGAGTATATCGGCGACAGCGTGGAAGGAAAAGACGTATTTGTTGCGGATGACATCATTTCCTCCGGTGAATCGGTGATTGATCTGGCCAGAGAATTAAAGGCACGCCATGCCAACCGCATTTTTGCCGCAGCGACCTTTGCTCTGTTTACCAATGGCATTGAGGAATATAACAAAGCTTACAAGGAAGGCATTATTGACCGCGTGATTTCCACAAACCTGACCTACCGCCGTCCGGAACTCCGTGAGGCGCCCTGGTTCGTGGAAGCGGACATGAGCAAATATATTTCCTATATCATTGCCACACTCAACCACGACCGTTCGCTGAGCGGACTGCTGAATCCCTATGATCGCATCCATCGCCTGCTGGATAAATATAACCTGGAGCAGAAAGCTTCTGGGATAAGGTTGGTTTAATATGGACAACGACTTCAGTATCCGGTCAGCAGCAGACGCTGACCGGGATGAACTCATCTCATTGAAACTGGATATCATGCACAGCCGATATCAGGGGTATCTTCCGGAAAAGAATCTGGAAAAGCTGGATAAGACCTATGTTGCCGGCATTGTTGACCAGTGGATGAAGAATCAGACTTACCGGGTTGGAATCCTGACGTCAGGAAAAGAAGCGCAGGGATACATCGTATGCGCACCTGACCCGGAACTGCAGGGATGGGGACTGATTATTGATGCCGGAGCACGGCAGTCTGTATCCTGTGAAGGAACGGGCCAGATGTTTCACTGGGCCAACGAAATCCTTGATGGAAAAGGATGCAGGAAAACGCATATCTGGCTTCTTCAGGACAACCTGAGAGCACGATTCATGATCGAATCCTTTGGCTATAAGCCTCAAAAGGAAATGAAACTCATACAGGTAGCAGATTACACGATGACGGAAAGACGGTATGTCTTCCCGTGAAATCAGAAAACTGCCGCGCAACGGTTTGCATTGCGCGGCAGTTTTATTATATGCCGGATTCGGAGATTCAGCTTTCCAGTGCTTCTTTGACCTTCATCATGATGGCGCACTCCATGCGCTTGCGGAACAGTTCGCAGCCGGGCTTATAAATGCCGCGGATGGATCCGCTGGCATGATATGCATTGGCCGCGCAGCCACCGGAACAGTAGAGCTTCGCCCAGCAGTCTTTGCACTCTTCCCGGGCATATGCATTGCAGGAACGGAAGGATTTACGCAGTTCGGTATTGGTCACACCGTCCCAGATATTGCCGAGCTTATACTGCTCATCGCCGACGAACTGATGGCAGGGATAGAGATCACCCCATGGTGTGACAGCCATGTATTCTGTACCGGATCCACAGCCGGAGAGACGCTTGTAAATGCAGGGACCGCCCTCCAGGTCAATCATATAATGGTAGAAAGTGATCGGGTGTCCTTCGCGTTTTCTCCTGAGCATATCCTTGGCAAGGATTTCATACTGTTCCTTTACGATCTCAATGTCCTCAGGCGTCAGTGCAGCAGGGTCATCGGGTGCGCAAACGACCGGCTCCATGGACAGTTCGGTAAATCCCAGATCAGCCATGTGGAACAGATCCTTTGTAAAATCAGGATTCGCATGGGTAAATGTACCGCGCATGTAATAATGCTGATTGCCGCGTGCTTTGACAAGTTTCTGGAATTTCGGAACAATGCGGTCATAGCTGCCGTTTCCGGCATAGTCAACACGCAGGCGGTCATGAATTTCCTTGCGGCCATCCAGACTCAGAACCACATTACTCATTTCCCTGTTGGAGAAGTCAATCACATCGTCATCGATCAGCATTCCGTTGGTCGTCAGCGTGAAACGGAAATTCTTCCCGTGTTCTTTCTCAACGCTTCGGGCATAGGCGACGAGCTGCTTGACCACGTCCCAGTTCATGAGCGGTTCTCCGCCGAAGAAGTCGACTTCAAGGTTGCGCCGTGTGCCGGAGGAAGCAATCAGAAAATCCAGGGCCTGCTTACCAACATCAAAGGACATGAGTGCACGTTCCCCGTGGAATCTGCCCTGAGAAGCGAAGCAGTAGGAGCAGTTCAGATTGCAGGTATGTGCCACATGAAGACAGAGGGCTTTGACGACATCACCGGAGCGCTCCTTCAGCGTGCCTGCCATTGAACCATAGGTGTCAGGAGAAAAGAGCCGGCCTTCTTTTTTCAGCGTCTCAATATCTGAAATGCAAATCTCAATATCTTCTTCTGTCACGTCTTCGCGGTCCGCATACCGGGAAAGAATCGTGGAAACAATCTCGTCGTGATCTTTGGTTTCATACATGGCAATGATATCATAGGCGACCTCATCGACAGAATGAATGGAACCGGAGCACGTATCGATGACAATATTGCATCCGTTAAGTTTATACTGATGAACCATAGAACCTCCCCATGGACAATGATAAAAAAAGCGCCGCCCGTGGGCGACTGCTTTCTTGCTTACTTGTCAGCCTTTTCACACTGCTGATTGGCTACGCCGCAGCTGGTCTTGCAAGCGGACTGGCATGAAGTCTGGCATTCACCGCATCCGCCATTCTTTGCGCTTTCGCACAGATTGCGGGTGTTCAATGTCCTGATCCTTTCCATAAACCGGCATCTCCTATCTATAGGATATTGACAGCAGGACCGGGATTACTCCCCGCCGTCTGTCGACAACAGGCAGTATAACATATGCGAAAAAAGGCGTCAAGCACACAGAACATGTCGTGGGAATACATGGATGAAAGGTTTTGCACCAATAGAGCTTCCGTAAGGAAAAACACGCCGGACTGCAGGTGCAGCCCGGCATGCTTTTCTCCGCATCAGGAAGACAAAGCCCATCCTGACGGTTCGTGCAAAGATCCGCCTGCGTGCGATTCAGTTCCAAAGAAAAGACGCAAGGCAGGGAAGAGGACACCGCAATGTAAGGTCAGGGCTGCAGCGCATGCGTCTGAATGGCTTCAATGATTTCAGGGAATGGCCAGGTCAGGGTCTGCCGCTTCAGGAAGCCAAACAGTTCTCCGTTCCCTGTAAATGCATTATTATCCCAGACCAGGCACGGCATGCTCCGGGCAGATGCATTTGCAACATACCAGGCAAAGAAATCAACCCGATCCTGCAGATTCTTTTTATTCAGGGCACCATATTCACCAATGACAACCGGCACGCCCTTGGCCACAAAGTGACGGTAGAGTTTATCCATGAAAGAAGTCACTGCATTCTGATCCTGCCGTCTTGAGGCACTGAAGGAGCTTGTGCCCTTCAGGTTCAAAGCAAAATCGTAAGGCGTATAGGCATGCACGGAGACAATCAGGTGATCCGGAACAGAATCTTCAGGGAGTACATAATAGGGGGATAATGCCCCGTCTGCTGAAGCATCATAACCGGGCAGCATCAGATAGCGGTCAGCATTCCTGCCACCGGCGGCGCGCACGGTCTCAACAAAAACCTGATTCAGCCTGGAAATCTCCTTTGCACTGTCGACACAGCGGGCGTCGATCGGGTTCAGCCACCATTCCACATCCGTGTCCTTGAGACGGGGCTCATTGAACGACTCAAGGATGAGGTGCTCATCATAATCACGAAAACGTTCTGCAATCTGTGACCAGACGGAGACAAGATATTTTTCAGACGTTTCCGCATGGGCACTGTCAGGATAATAATACTGCACACCCACATCGTGATGTGTATTGAGAATGACATAAAAGCCTTCCTCCATACACCAGTCAACGACTTCCTGGACACGATCCATCCATGCTTCGCTAATGTGAAAATCAGCGTCCACATGATTATGCCAGCTGGTCGGAATGCGGATGGAGCGGAAACCGGCTGCACGAACAGCTGCAATCATCTCCCGTGTTGTTTTCACGCCGCACCAGTATCTCTCCAGCGTCAGTTCGTTTCCGATCAGGGAATCATTGTATGCGTCAAAAGTGTTGCCGAGATTCCAGCCGGCCCCCAGATTGCGCACAAAAGACAGGGCAGCCGATTCAGGCGGTGAAAAAGACTTGAGATTGGTCAGTTCGGGAAGCTGGACCTCCTCGGCGAGGACCGGGACGGTGCAGATCAGCAGGGATAAGAAAAGCAGCATCACGCAGTACATGTGTTTCATGGTATGATTCTCCTTTTGCAATCAGTAAGGATATAGTAATGCAATTGCACGGGAAGTTCAAGTGATGCGGAGAGACCGCAAACGGAAACCGAAACAGAAAAGGAAGAAACCCCCCGGAAAAGATTTTGCAAATGGCTTGCAAAATCCGAACGTTCGTGATAGACTGAACATAATAATGAAGCACCAAATGCGACCGACATTAAAACAGCAATCTTTTCCGTTGGCCTTGTCTTGTTTTGACTTGTGAAAGGCAGTGATCATGTTGGGAGCAGGGTATGCGAATCGCGTTTTTGATTTTCGCAATGACAACAAAATATCCAGAAACATGCTCGCCACAATGCTCCAGGTTTCTCCGAGCAATATTGCAAAAGTTGAGTCCGGGGAGCAGATTCCAAGTCAGGAATGGTGGGATAAATTCCTGTATCTGGAACGGAACTACAATAATCATAACAGATAAGGAATAAAAGTCGGGAATGATGTTTGAAGTGACCGAAGTGCTTTTCCTGACAATCCTAAAGCCCAAAGTGGCAGCATGCAATCAGGACAGGACGCCCCGGCGGCCATGGGTCTGTGCGGGGAAAAATGGAAAAACCAGTGGTGGAGTGACAGATATCCGCCGATCAACAGGTGGATATCTGTTATGATGTCCGGAGATCCACCGGGGATCGAATGCCAAAGTGAACCATGCGCCAAGTTCTCCATGCAGCATGGAATATCTGACAAGAACCGCTTCACTTCAGGCACAGTCATTCGGCCGGGTGTTCATTGACAGATAGAGCAGTGCATGATAACATATCGTCCAGCAGCACAAGCTGCAGAATGCCTGGAAAACCAGGATGCGAATGAATGCTCTCCATAGGAAAGCGGTATCTCAAGGTACTGAAAGTCATCTGAAGACGACTTGCAGCGCCTTTTTATTTGCTCTGAAGAACATACGGAGGTTATGAAAACATGAAAATGAGAACATGGTCCGCACTGATTTTGGCCATCTGCCTGAGCTGCATGACCATCCTGGCCGGCTCTGCTTCGACGTTTACGGACGCACATGGGAATGTTGTCGAACTGGATGATTCTCTCGAAGCCTATACCAATGGAACCCTGGTCGGAGCAGGGGATGCGGCGCGAAAAGGTGAAACCAACCTGGGTGATCTGTGGACGGATGCTCTGCGCTGGTTTGCGGTTTCCGGCGAGATCAACGCCTACTTTGAAGAAGATGATGTCACAGCCGGTATTACCGCGGTCGATGCAGAGGCTGACCATATCGTTGCGCTCTGGAACGGTGGAAATCTGCGGGCCGATATACCGGAGGGAAAATTTGGAGCCGAGCAGCTTGCGGAAGTTCTGCCTTATCCGAATAAAGTGGCTGTGATTTATATGACCGGTGCTCAGCTGCTTGAGGCCCTTGAAGCAGCTTCCCAGGCTCTCCCTTATACGGACGAAAACGCAGCAGCATGTGCTTCCTTTATGCAGGCAGCAGGCATCAAATATACAGTGGATACATCCAAACCGTATGATCAGGGTGCGCCATATGGCGATCACTGGTTCACAGCAGCGTCGCTCAGCCGCGTCACGATCGAGGAAGTGAACGGACAGCCGTTGAATGCGGAAGACCTGTATGCGGTGATTACCAGCAACGCGAATTTCAATGGCATGGATTCATCCTATATTTTCCCGACTGCCGCAGAGGAACATGAGAAAAGCACGATCACCACGGCCGTTGTAAGGGAAATTGTATGGAAGTATATTGCTTCTGAACTGAACAATGTGATCGGCGAGGCATACGCTGAGAGCCAGGGAAGAATCACTGTTCGATAAGACCGGATGCAGCATGATTCTGGATATGGATCGTGCTGACCGGAGGGTTCAGGAAAACATGGAAACCGCTCTTGCGGTTTCCGGCTTTCCGGGAGGAGTCAATGCGCCAGGCACTTGAAGAAATTGTATTTGAAATTGAAAATGTCATCTCGGGCAAGCGGGATGTGATTGTGAAAATCCTTACCGCCCTGCTTGCCGATGGACATGTGCTCTTGGACGATGTACCGGGGGTGGGAAAAACCTCGCTTGCCGTGGCACTGAGTCGGGCGGCCGATCTTGACTATAAAAGAGTTCAGTTTACTCCTGATGTGCTGCCTTCAGATCTTGTGGGCTTCTCGATGTATGATGCGGGGAAAGGATCTTTTTCCTATCATCCCGGGGCACTCAGTGAAGCCAATCTGGTCCTTGGAGATGAAATCAACCGGGCTTCGAGCAAGACACAGTCTGCACTGTTGGAAGCGATGGAAGAGCGGCAGGTCACAGTGGATGGGATCACACATCCACTGCGCTCGCCCTTTCTGGTCATCGCCACGCAGAATACGGTTGGTGCTGCAGGCACACAGCTGCTGCCTTATGCGCAGATGGACCGGTTCATTGTTCGACTGAGCATCGGGTATCCGGATTATCAGGCACAGATGACGATGCTGAAGAACAGGCAGGGAGTGCGCCCGGAAGAGCATGTACGGTGTGTTCTGAAAAAGACAGATCTTCTCTCCATGCAGCGAGAAGTGGAACAGGTTGAGTCCAGGGACATTATTCTCGACTACATTACACGCCTGACCATGGCATCCCGCGTTCATGAAAGCGTGGAAGTTGGAATCAGTCCAAGAGGTGCTCTTTTTCTGGACCGGATGGCGAAGGCAAAAGCATGGATGGACGGCCGGGACTATGTGACTGGCAGTGATGTGCAGGATGTGTTTCTCGATGTGTGTGCACACAGGGTCCTGCTGAAGGACACTGCGGGAGAAAAAACAGTCCGGGATGTCCTGACGGACCTGCTTGCCAGCGTTGAATCGCCGGATCATCACAGCCGGTTCTTTGGCAGAATGAAAAAAGCATGAAACGACGGATTGCTTATGCTGCATGGCTGGTGCTGGCACTTTGTCTCTACTTTTTTGAAAACAATACCGGGTCGAGAATGGTCCTGCTCAGCTCTTTCGTGCTGTTTGTGCTGCCTGTGACAAGGCAGATCCTGTTTGCGCCGGATGTATATCATCCGCGTCAGTATGCTGGTCAGAAGCATGCCGCAAAGGCGCATACGACGGAGCCGGAAGAGAATGGTCAGGTTCGTCATTACCAGCCTGGAGACCCGGTCAGTCGAATTCACTGGAAACTCTCAGCGAAAAGACAAACCCTTCTTGTACGGGAAAACAGCAGCACACTGGTGACGGAAGAGACCAAGGAGTCACACCTGGAGACTGAGCAGGAGGGGGAGGCTGAAAGGCGCAGGAAAAAGGTCCTCTGGATTTCAGGCGCAGTCTTTTTCCTTTCTCTGCTTCTTCTGCTCCTGATCCCTCATGCCTTTCAGGGAATGCTGACACTGCTCAACCGGCTCTTTGACGCAAGCGAGGCAGTCAATTCCTATGTTTATGAGCATTACATAGTAAGCGCTGAGGCTTCTGTCACGCTTGCAGGCATCCTGATTGTCACAGCCCTGGTATCGGTTATGGGAATCATCCTGATTACGGGCAGCAGGGGGCTGCTGACTGCAGCTGTGGCTGTCTGTGTTCTGATTCAGGTCTACTTTGGGCTCTCGTTCCCTGCATGGGGAAATATGCTTTTGCTTGCCGTGTTTTTGCTGGGCATGATGAAACGTCCGTGGACCCGGCAGAATCTGTATCGAATCCTGGGGTGGACGACCGGTATTGCGCTGACTGTTTTTCTACTCTGGCCCGGGGTTGATTCCATGACGGAAACTGCCTCAGAATCTGTTCGGGATGCTTTGAGCAGGTGGGTGACACAGGCAGACGGATGGCAGAATGAAACGTCTTCTGAGGAGATCGAAACCCGCCACGCACATACACTGAGTCTGACAGAGGGCGATAAGAATGCACGCCGGGAAAAGGCCTATCGCCTGATCCCCATGGAAGAAGAGCAGATTTCAAAACCTTACTGGGTCAATTATCTCAGGATTGGGTTGCTGCTTCTTCTGACGGTTGCGGCCGTGATCGTTCCGTTTGCGCCTTTTATGCTCATGGAGGCAGCCAGAAGAAAATCATTGACAAAAAGGGAAGTCTATCAGTCACAGGACACTGGAGAAGCTGTCCGCTGCATATTTCAGGATGTGATCGTATGGCTGGAATGTACGGGCCTGGGATCAGGGAATCAGGCATACCATGAATGGAAAGCGAAGCTGCTTGATCGGGGCATGCCAGAGACCTACACTGAACAGTTTGCAGACTGCGCAGGATTATTTGAAAAGGCGGTGTACAGCCATCATCCGCTGACGGAAAAAGATCGTCAGGATGTACTGCGTCTGCTCAGCGAGACGGAAACCATCTGCAGGCAGAGGGCCGACTGGAAACAGAGACTGCGCCTCAGGTACAGGGAGTTTTTATGGGTATAAATGCAAAACGTATACTGACGGTTGCCCTGTTGGTGTGGATCACGGCATCCTTTTCCGGATGCAGATCACGATTGATCCGTTCTGGGCAGGAAATAGAAAGCCAGGTGCCGACCAGGGCGCCGAATGAAACGGCCTTGTCCGGAAATCACCCCATGGAGCAGCCCAGCGGCGAAACAGACGGTGAGAGCCAGGAAGAAAAAGTCGAAGCCGATTCATGGAACAGCAGGACCAGAGAAAACCCTGAGGCGAAGAAAAAGGAATATGATGAGCAGGCACAGGGAGAAATTGATGCGGGAGCAAATCATCTGATTCACCAGGATGGAGAGGGTGATGCCGCTTCCAGGGAAGACGAAACGGCCAAAAACGCTGTGATACAAGTGCAGGAAGGGGCTGAAGAAACTGCTCTTCAGACGGTTGCTGCTGAGCATGCAGAAAAGCGCGGAGTCGCGGAGGATGCTGAGGAAGCAGAATCTGCGATGATGTACTTCACCGTCCTTCTTGAGGACACGATGGGATCGGTGTTTGAGTGTCAGAGGGATCAGTTATACTGGGAAAATCCTGAGGATTTTCTGACGATTCATAAAAGCTCTCCGGAGCATGAGATGATTCTGAAGGCAGGGGCCTATGATGTTTCTGCTCGTCTGCTGCCGGAAAACCTGCATGTTGATGCGGGATGGGTTTTACGAAAGAATCCCCAGGTGATCGTGAAAATTGTAGAGAAGGGGATCCTTGGAAGCGGGGTTCAAAGCACACGTGCTGCTCAGGCTGTTGTACAGAGTCTGAAAACACGGAAAGGCTGGTCGTCATTGGATGCTGTGAAAAACAGAAAAATCCTGCTCCTTTCCAGAGAAATGATGGAAACGCCCTATCTGCAGACGGCTGCTATGCTCATGATCGCCAAAACGTCAAAACCTGATTTGTTTGCCGATCTGGATATACAGCAGGCTGTGGAAATGCTGACAGAAGAGGCAACCGGCAGTCTTCCGTCCGGTGTGTTATATTATTCCGGTGCTGAAGATTGACTGAAAAAAGCACAGAGAAGGAAGAGCGGTTCGAAGCAGTTCGTTGCGCTCTTCCTTTTCAAATGGTGCGATGATATAATTTGTTCCACTGAACGAGGATACATGGTGCCGGTCTTACAGACAGCATGGACAGACAATGTGAAAAGGCTGGTGTCGAATGGACTCGTAGGACAATTTGTCATATCCTGGGCTGAAAGCTGTGACCGAAGTACAGGCAGCGATGGCCGAATGAAGGAGGAAATGGAATATGTTCAAGGACCTGGTTTTGAAAAACAGAAGCTACAGAGGCTATGATGAAAGCGTGACCTTTACCAGAGAGGATCTTCTGGAATACGTGGATCTGGCCAGACTGTGTCCTTCCGGTGCAAACCTTCAGGGGCTGAAGTATTATCTTGTCTATGAAAAAGAGGCCGTTGAAGCACTGCTGCCGTATACGCATTTTGCCGCTGCGCTTCCTCAGCTCCATCTGCCCAGAACAGGGTCTCATCCGACGGCGTTCATTGTGATCTGCCAGGACCTGAATATTACCGAGAATCTGGCCAGGCTTCAGAAAGACATAGGCATTGTGGCCCAGACCATGCTCCTTTATGCAGCGGAACAGGGATTGGGTGGACTGATGATCGGGAATTTTGAGCTTGGGCATGTGAAGGAAACATGCGGGCTGCCGGACCATCTCACACCCGTGCTGGTTGTTGCACTTGGAAAGCCGGCTGAGAAGATCGTTCTTGTTGATGTGAGTGAAAACGGAGATACCAATTATTACAGGGACGACCAGGATGTTCATTATGTGCCGAAAAGAAAGCTTTCAGATGTTGTGATCAACTGACGGAATAGAAAACTGCTGCGATCAGCAGGAGAGAATCGGAGTGTGTGGCATGAGCAGATATCAGGATCGTGCGATGGAACGGAGACAAATCATAGGTCCGGACGGAAAGCCCGCGTACAACTGCTGTCAGTCTGTTGCAACAGTATTTGCCGAAGAGTTGGGCTATGATGAGGAAGCCTCCATGAAGGCCGCGACTTATTTCCGCGGTGGAATGCAGATGGGCTCTGTATGCGGTGCGATCACGGGCGGCCTGCTTGCCCTTGGTCTTTCGGGCGTGGATGATGCCGCCGCAGTGAATGAATATTACAGGAAGATCCGCTCGAACCATGACGGCATGATGAACTGTAAGGATTTACTGCGGGTGAATGCAGAACAGGGCGGAGAAAAAATGCCGCACTGCAATGCCATGATCCGGGAATGCATAGGATATGTTGAGGAAATACTCAAAGAAAAGGGCAGGCTGTGACGCTGCAGGAGAAAAGAAATGATTCAAAATCGGCGCGACCTTGGAAAAATCAGAACCAGCGATGGAAAAATGATCAGGCCGGGTATGCTGATTCGATCTGCTCATTTATTTCAGGCAGAAAAAAATGAGCTGGATGGCGTTTCGGCTGTGATTGATCTGAGAACAACCGAGGAGAGACATCAGGCACCAGACAGGACATACGGTGCTGATTATTATCCGATGCCCGTTTTTGACGGCAGTATTCCCGGAGTCAGCCACGAGCAGACTGCAGAGATTTCTGACGTGCCTGACATGGCTGTGCTGTACGCGCAGATGATGTCCTCATGTGCAGATGCTTTCAGGGAGATACTCCTCAGGATCATGGAGCATGATTTTTCCAGCGGTGCAATTCTCTGGCACTGTACAGAAGGCAAGGACCGCTGCGGAATGACCACGGCTTTATTGCTGGAACTTCTGGGGGTGGACCGCTCCATCATTATGGAGGATTACCTGAAGACCAATATAGCCAGTATTCCGAAGGCGGTCAGGATACGTGAAAGAGCCAGAGAAAATGGTGCAGCGTTTGCTGAAAGAGTGTATCAGCTGTATATCGCCGATCCAAGATATCTGGAAGCCGCCTGGAAAGCGATGGGGGATCGTTTTTTTGCCGAAAAGCTCAACATTCCGGAAGAAACACTTCTGCACTTTCAGAACACGGTGCTGGAATGAATGGAAACAACATGCACCGCATGCAAAATGGCGTCAACGAATGAAAATGGATTGAGTGGAAACCAGGCTCAGATGGATAAAGGATGAAACATATGCAAAATGAGGCTAAGATATTTCATATCGATGAAATGCAGTGGGTAGAGCTTGGCGGAGGACACCTTGATAAGGCCATGGTCACAGAACCGAAGACCGGCATGATTGTGAATGTCTCACATTATCCGAAGGGATACATGATGGGCAGACACAAACACACGTGTGCCCATGGGATGTATGTTATCGAGGGATCCATGCAGACAGACCTGGGTGTTGTAAAAAAAGGAGAATTTGTATGGTATCCTGCAAATGTAGAAATGGATCATGGAGCCACGATGACTGAGGACTGTACGTTTCTGTTCATCACCAATGCTCCGTTTGACATTGAGCGTCTGGATGCGCAGGAAAGCTGAACACTGATTTGTGATCAGTCTGAATATGAAACCAGGAGGCACGTATGCCAATTCCCAATAAGCACGAGTATCTTTCAGAACTGTGCAATACATTATCCTATCGATGGCCGGATAATCGAACGGTGAATCTTGTCTGCCACGGGCACAGCGTGCCATCCGGATATGCCTGCACACCATTTGTGGATTCATTCCATGCGTATCCACACCTGATGCATCGTACGCTGGCGCAACGATTTCCCTATGCTGTCATCAATGTGATTGTCACTGCGATCGGGGGCGAGAATTCCGTTCAGGGGGCAGCACGTTTCAGAGAAGATGTCCTTTGCCATAAGCCGGATCTTGTGACGATTGATTATGGACTGAATGACCGCGGTGTGCCCATGAAAGATGCCGAAGATGCTTGGCGGCAAATGATCGAACAGTCCCTTGAACGCAACATCCCTGTAATTCTCCTGACCCCGAGTTGGGATCAGACCTGGTTTGCGCAGTCCGAAGAATGGCATCTGCTGGAGCAGCATGCAGATCAGATCCGCAGACTGGCAGAGGAGTATCAGGTGGGGGTGGCTGACAGCTTCGCGATATATGCGAAAGAAGTAAAAGAACAGGATGATCTGCTGAATCTTCTGAGCCATTGGAATCATCCTTCGCCTCTTGGGCACCAGTTGATCGCAAGAGAACTGACGGCCTGGTTCCCTGCGCGATAATGCCATGCGGCAAAAAACTGAAGCAACAGGCTCTATTATTCATTCTCGTACAAAATGGAAGGATATATCGGATTATGGTAAAAGTACTTTTTATATGTCACGGGAATATATGCCGTTCAGTAGCTGCAGAAATGATTATGCGGCAGCTTCTCGAGCAGAATAAGCTATCCAACATTTCAGATGACTCGGCTGCCGTAAGCAGCGAAGAAATCGGCAACGATATTTATCCTCCAATGAAACGTGTCCTGATGAATCATGGTGTCAAATGCCATGCGCATTATGCCAGAAAAATGCAGGCTGCTGACTATGAACACTATGATTTACTGATTGGCATGGATTATGACAATCTGCGAAGAATGGAAAAGATAACGGGCGGGGATCCGAAACATAAAATGCATTTGCTGATGGAATATGCAGGAGAAAAAATGGCGGAAGTTTCGGACCCATGGTATACAAGGGATTTTGAAAAATCGTATCAGGATATTCTCCGAGGATGTAATGGATTAATAAAGAAGCTGAAGGAAAGTCAATAGTCTGCATACGACGGAGGGAAGAATGATAAAACTTGCACTGAACCAGGAACGGCTGATCAATGGAACGAAAATGCAGAAACCGGGCATGCTCCTTTTACCCGCAGAAGGCGGAGGATTCTTGATTCCTGAACTGGCTTCCTGCGGTGAGCGTTATCTCAATTTCACGTTATGCGTAGAAGAAGATCATTCCATGGCCTTTGAACTGCGCGTTTATAATCGGATGATGGAGAAAAAAGTGACGGTTCGTTTTGGCGTTATGCCTCGCTTTCGTACGAATATATCGCTGGACCTGAACTGGCTTGATGGGCATATTCTTTACCCTGGACATCTGCCGGGGGAATTGAAAACGGTCTGTCATGGAAGCAGAATTGAACGGTCAGAGATTGGAAAAGCAGAGATTGTCAGCATTCCATGCTTTCACGAAACCAGAGTTCAATTGGAAAATGTAGAATTGAATGAACTGCCGCTGGAAGCAGATCTTCCATCTGATCTGCCATTAATTGATGCAATCGGTCAGTACATTCCCAAGGAATGGGAAGGAAAAACGCACAGCATAGAGGAAATGGTTGAAAGACTGCGAAATGAGCGGGCCTCTGAAGAAAAATGGGCACACTCCGGCAGAACGCAGTGGGGTGGATTCAGGGAAATGAGAATCAGCGAACCAACCGGCTTCTTTCATACGGTCAGGACACCGGAAAGATGGATGGTTTCAGACCCTGAAGGTTATGCATTCTTTTCACTTGGCGCGGACTGTGTGGCCGCAAGATGTGACGCGCGAGTGGATGGACTGGAAAAGCTTGCAGACCAGCTTCCGGAGATCAATGATCCTTCTTTTGAGGATGTATGGAAGACCGCAGAAAAGCCTTATGGCGAAGAGAACCGACTGGCAAAACTGTTTTCATACGAACGTGCAAATCTTCAGAGAGCGTTTGGGAAAGATTGGAAAAATGCATGGAAAGACATCAGCATTCGGTTGATGAAACAATTTGGTATGAATACCCTGGGAAACTGGTCTGATCACGAACTGTATGGGCTGATGCCATACGTAACCATGTTGGAACGTTTCCCTGAGACAAAGCACACCATTTTCAGGGATTTCCCGGATGTATTGTCTCCTGAGTACGCTGCAGATGCTGTTGCCTGTGCTGCATCATTGAAGGGAAAAAACATGGACCCATCAATGATTGGCTATTTTATGAGAAATGAACCCGGGTGGGCATTTGTGGACGGTCTGGTGATTGCAGATGAAGTTCTGAGAGACCCGGAGGAAACATACTGTAAACGCGGCCTGATCAGCTTCCTGAAAGAGAAATACGTCGAAATCAATCAACTCAACGAAGCATGGAATTCTGATTTTGATGATTTTATTGACCTGACACACCCGATTGCACAGGCATCAAAACTGTCAACACAGGCAGAATGTGATCTTCGAGCGTTTTCCGCATCGCTGATTGAGGCATATGTCAGCATTCCAGCCAGGGAATGCAGAAAAGCTGACCCGAATCATATGAATCTTGGTATGCGGTGGGCATGGATTTCAGACCCTGCTCTTGTCGCAGGCTGGAAATACTTTGATGTGTTTTCGATCAACTGTTATGCTGTTGATCCGACTGAGGCAATCCGTCATGTTCGTGAACTGGGTGTAGAACTGCCTGTTATGATTGGAGAATTCCATTTTGGTGCACTGGATGCAGGAAATACAGCTACCGGATTGGAGGGCACACTGAATCAGGAAGAAAAAGGAAAAGCATTCCAGTACTATGTAGAAAGAACGGCAGCCGATCCGTATGGCGTGGGATGCCACTGGTTTCAGTTCAGCGACCAGGCCGCACTTGGACGGTTTGATGGAGAAAACTATAATATCGGGTTGGTAGATGTAACATTGAAACCTCACCACTGCATGCTGGATGCTGCACGAAAGACCGGTGAACGGCTGCCTGGAATCATGACAGGAACAATCTGCCCAACAGAAGAAAAGCCTGTTACAATCCCAATGATTGCATATTGATAAAACAGAAGACCATACTGGATATAATCAAAGCAGCACACAGCCTCAGATGAGACGGTGTGCTGCTTTTATAGGGAAAGGATAGAACGGTGAAAACAGAGCGAAAATGGAATCAAAAAAGAGTGCCGAACAAGAATTATAAGGAACGGAGAAATTAATAAAAAAGTGCTTGACACAATCAGGAAGAAGTGATAGGATACGCAAGCTGTCTCGT
>R21__coassemble_831_pt1 | contig 23511 bp, 19 predicted proteins | sample R21__metabat2_high_PE_034 | metagenome-assembled genome bin R21 | reverse complement strand
AGATCCTCAAGTGGAACCCCAAGATCACCAACCCGCGTCTCATCCGCACCGGTGACTATCTCTACATCAAAAAGTAAGGAACCAACCACTGCCGCAGCCCAGCGCTGCGGCAGTTTTTTTCCCCCGGGTTCCCGTGGCTGAAGCCTTTCAGGGCAGGGTCTGGAGCAAAACGGTTCAAAGGGAGACGTGTTGCATTGACTTTGGCAAAAAAAAATTCACGAAAAATTTTTCTGCGCGCACTGCCATCTGCTCTTTTTATGCGTATCAATCAGTGCCAGGCGGAAAACGCCGGGCAGAAAGAAAGACAACGACCTGCAAAGCAGGCTTTGAGATTTGAAAGGAAGGTTGACCCTTATGAAGAAACTGATCAGCATCGTGCTTGCCATTATGACTCTCGCAGGACTTATGATTCCCGTTTTCGCCGGTGCAGAAACCGCCGAGACCACCACCATGTGGGTCAACTGCTCCAACGGAAAGACACTGAATGTCCGTGAATCGGCCAATGGCCGTGTGCTCTACCGCATCGAATGCGGCACCCGCGTGGAAGTGCAGAACAAGGTATCTGCTCCTGCCGGCTGGGCGTTTGTGACCGTCAAGGGACAGAAAAAGGGCGGCTATGTGAAGACCCAGTTCCTGTTCGACAAGAAGCCGGGCAAGTATGAAATCACCGAGCGCGATGACAACTTTGTGGATGTGACCCCGTACAATGTGACCGCGCTGGCCCTGAACGACAAGACCGATAAGAGCGTTGGACTGCGTACAAAGCCCAACAAGGTGTACAAGTCCATCCGCCGCCTGACAGCCGGTGATGTGCTGCAGGTTGTTGCAGAAGGCCGTACCTGGAGCAAGGTTGTGGATCCCACCACTGGCGCTACAGGATATGTTGCCAACGACTACATGGTCAGACAGTAAAAACCATACGACAGAATACACGCTGTTCCGGATGCCGGGACAGCGTTTTTTCTTCGCGGAAGGACAGACCCGGGCGGATGACAAAGGACGGGCGGAGGTTGTATAATACTCCCGGATATGTCGTTTTTTCAGATAGGGTGCTGTCTTTCCCGGGATGACCGGGGTCCAACTGAATCAGCAGGAGGCATGGATGATGTTTCTTTTTCCGCAGCCCAGAAGTGTTGAAAACCTGGAAGGCACGCTGGTCCTTCCCGTCGGCGCAGCCGACGCGGATCTCGTGACGTTCTTCCGCCGGGTCCGGGACGGGGAGAGCGGGATCCGCGTAGAAAAGGATGCTGCGCTGGAGCGCGAAGAATACCGCATTGAAGTCGGCGAAGAGGCCGTGGTGCTGACCGTTTCCTGTGATGAAGGCCTGTTCCGGGCTGTCACAACCCTGCAGCAGATGCTGAAAACCACGGGCGGGCAGGTCCCGCGTGTGCGGATTCACGACCGGCCGGAACTGAAAAGACGCGGCTATATGCTGGATATCAGCCGCGGGAAGATGCCGCGCGTGGAAACGATCAAAACCATGATCGATTTTCTTGCGGCCCTCAAATACAATGAGTTCCAGCTGTATATGGAGGGCGACTGCTTCAAGTATGCTGCGTACCCCGAGGAGACGGCAGACTTTGACTGCCTGACGCCGGAGGATATCCGGGAGCTGGACGGCTACTGCCGGGAACGCTTTATCGATCTTGTCCCGAATCAGAATTCCTTCGGGCATATGTATACCTGGCTGAAGAAGCCGGCCTTCCATCATCTGGGACTGTTTGAGGGGGATGAAGTGCCCTCCACACTCAATCCGCTGCTGCCGGAAAGCTTTCAGTTTATCTGCAATCTGTATGCTTCACTTCTGCCCTGCTTCTCGAGCGGCTATGTGAACATCGGCCTGGATGAGGCGTATGGGCTGGGAAGATATCAGATTGAGGAATACTGCCGGGAAAAGGGCAAAGATGTGGTCTTTATGGAGTGGCTCAACAAACTCAGCGACCATATCCGCAGTACGTACGGCAAGAAAGTGATGTTCTGGGCGGACATGATCTACAACTATCCGCAGAGCTATTCCATGGTGCCGAAGGACGCGGTGGCCCTGGAGTGGGGATACGAGCTGATCCAGTCCCAGCGGATGACCGACCACTGCATTGCCTACCGCAACGCGGGCGTCCGCTATTATGTGTGTCCCTCCACCAATACCCATGGCAGTCTCGCGGGGCGCATGGATGTGACCACCTTCAATATCCGCACCTGCGGGGAGCTGGCCTCCGAGTACGGCGCGGAGGGCCTGCTCCTGACCGACTGGGGTGACGGCGGGCATGCGCAGAGCTGGGTATGGAGCATGAATCCCATTGCCCTGGCCGGGCAGTACGGCTGGAATCCCGGTCCCAGGCAGGACGGGGAGAGCTTCAAGGCCTATTTTATCCGCAACGCGGAGCGGTTCGTGGATGACTGGTTTTTCGGCGGCGTCCATGTATCCCGGCTTCTCTACCGCATGGCCAACTATTATCTCCTCGAACCCGAGCGCGTGCATGTGTGCACGATGAGCGCCAAGGAAATCAATCTGCCGGTGAGCCAGACGAAGTATGCGCACCTGTTTGATATCCGGGACAGCGGGGATGACTTCTATTTTGACAATGTCACGGACTATGTGCGCAGGGTCATGGAGGACATCGAAACACTGGACTTCGACGAAACCTGGAAGCGGGAGATCCGTCTGGCCTCACGCCTGATCCGCTTTGGCAGTGAGCTGTGCAAAGTCAAGCTGCATCCGGAGACCTCACGGGAGGAAGCGCATGCCCTGGCCGATGAAGTGGACAGCATGCTGCCTGAGTTTGAGGACCTCTGGAAAAAACGCAATTATGAAAAGGGCATGGAGAAATTCTACACAACACTCATCTCCCGCAGGGATGAACTGCGTGCACTGTAAACAGCTTTCCCTCCACGCAAAAAAGCAGTCGGAACAGGACCCGGCTGCTTTTTGCGTGCGCACGGTTATTCAGTGAACAGGGGCGTGGAATAATAGCGGTCGCCGCTGTCAGGGAGCAGGGCAACAATTACTTTCCCCTTATTTTCGGGGCGTTTGGCCAGGGTGATAGCTGCATGCAGCGCGGCACCGGAGGAAATGCCCACCGAAATGCCTTCCTTTCGCGCGAGCAGTTTTGCGGCTGCGAACGCATCCGCGGCTTCGGCGCGGAATACTTCATCATAGACTTTGGTGTTCAGGACGTCCGGCACAAACCCGGCGCCGATGCCCTGGATTTTGTGGGGACCGGCTTTCCCTTCCGAAAGAACAGGGGAGTCTGCGGGTTCGACGGCGACAACACGGACATTCGGGTTCTGTTCCTTCAGGTATTCACCCACGCCGGTCACCGTGCCGCCGGTGCCGACGCCGGCAATGAAGAAATCGACGGTTCCGTCCGTATCCTTCCAGATTTCGGGGCCGGTGGTCGCCTTGTGCACGGCGGGATTGGCCGGGTTCACAAACTGTCCCGGGATGAAGCTGCCGGGGATTTCCGCGGCCAGCTCTTCCGCTTTGGCAATGGCGCCCTTCATGCCCTTGGCGCCTTCTGTGAGCACGAGTTCCGCGCCGTAGGCTTTCAGAATGTTCCTGCGCTCCACGCTCATGGTTTCCGGCATGGTGAGAATGATGCGGTAGCCTTTGGCAGCGGCAATGGCGGCCAGACCGATGCCGGTATTGCCGGATGTCGGTTCAATGATGACAGAGCCTTCCCGGAGAAGGCCTTTTGCCTCGGCATCCTCAATCATGGCCTTGGCGATCCGGTCCTTGACGCTGCCGGCGGGATTGAAGTACTCGAGCTTGACGAGCAAGGTGGCTTCAAGTCCCAGTTCCTTTTCCAGGTTGACGGTTTCAACCAGCGGGGTGTTTCCGATGAGTCCAAGTGTTCCTTTGTAGATAGCTGACATGGTGGGGTCCTTCCTTTCAAAACATGTTTTTTATTTCGCATCGGCTTTCCGGCAGATGCGTTTATTTCTATACAAAAATGCCCGGGCGGCTGAAAAGCGTCCCGGGCTCAGAGACATGCGGATGCCGGAGTGCGTCAGCATCTCAACAGCACGCTCTGCAAGAGCAGTCAGAAGCGGCCGTCCAGCAGAATCTGCCCGGGGGGAGAATGAAATGACAACAGCACATGAAGCATCTCATGAGAAGGGAGATATGGCGGAACATGGACGGCACCTCCTTGTTTCAGATTTTACAGTGGAAAGCCTCAGACGGGCTTCCCGGTTTTCCTGTGGTAATCCTCCAGTGCGGACTGGATGGCTTCCTCTGCCAGGACTGAGCAGTGCATTTTGTAATCCGGAAGTCCGTCGAGGGCTTCCGCGACCGCCTTGTTGGTCAGCTGCTTGACTTCGCTGACCGGCTGGCCCTTGATGAGTTCCGTGGCCATGGAGCTGGAAGCAATCGCGCTGGCACAGCCGAAGGTTTCAAACTTGACGTCTTTGACCACATCGTCCTCGATCTTCAGGTACATCCGCATGATGTCGCCGCACTTGGCGTTGCCGACTTCCCCGATGCCGTCTGCATCCTCGATGACGCCGACATTGCGGGGGTTGCGGAAATGGTCCATGACTTTTTCACTGTATAATGCCATTGGAATGCCTCCCTTACAGAATGAACGGCTTTTTGCCGCTGGTCAGGTCTCTCCAGACCGGGGAGAAACCGCGAAGACTGGTGACGACTTCCTTCACCGAGCGGATGATTTCATCCACCTGCTCCTCGGTGATGTCCTCTCCAAGGCTCAGACGGAGGGAACCATGCGCAACATCATGCACGCGGCCGATGGCCAGAAGCACATGACTCGGATCAAGCGATCCGGAGGTACAGGCACTGCCGGAGGAAGCCTGGATGCCCATGTCGTCGAGCATGAGCAGCAGCGATTCGCCTTCAATGCCTTCAAAACAGAAACTGACATTGCCGGGCAGGCGTTTTTCCGCGTCCCCGTTGAGTGCGCAGTGCGGGATCTCTGAGAGCCCGGCGATGAGCCGGTCCCGCATGCGGAGAAGGTGTGACGTGTTTTCCGGCATTTTTTCGATGGACTCCTTCAGGGCGGCGGCCATGGCGCCGATCCCGGGGACATTCTCCGTGCCGGCCCGCCGGCCGCGCTCCTGCGCCCCGCCTTCAATCAGAGGGGTGAGGCGTATGCCGCGCTTTGCATACAGGAAGCCCACACCTTTGGGACCGTGAAACTTGTGGGCGGAGGAGGAGAGGAGGTCAATGTGGTCTTCGATGACACTGACCGGAATATGGCCGATGGCCTGAACGGCATCGGTGTGAAACAGGACATTCTTTTTCCGGCAGATTTCTCCGATCTCCCGGATCGGCTGGATGGTGCCGATTTCATTGTTGGCATACATGATGGTCACAAGGCAGGTATCCTCGCGAATCGCGGCTTCCACCTCGGAAGGCACGACCAGTCCGTTTTCATGTACGTCCAGGAGGGTGATTTCAAAGCCCTCCTTTTTCAGTCTTTCCAGTGTATGCAGCACCGCGTGATGTTCAAAGGCGGTGGAGATGATATGCATTTTGCCTTTCGCCCGGCCGATTTCAGCGGCGGAACGGATCGCCTGATTGTCCGCTTCGCTTCCGCCGGAAGTGAAAGTGATTTCGCACGCATCGGCTCCGATAGCCGCTGCAATCTCAGCGCGGGCATTTTCCAGGACAGTCTTTGCCTTCTGTCCGTGTTCATACAGGCTGGACGGGTTGCCCCAGGTTTCTTCAAGCAGCGTGGTCATGGTCTGGATGGCTTTCTCGCTCATCCGGGTTGTGGCTGCGTTATCTGCGTAGATCACAGTCAACAGCTCCTTTCGTACAGGCACAGCCGGATTATAAGACTATTCACCTACTATGTCAATAGGTAAAACAGAAAAGAAAAATCTTCGCCTTCGTCAGCAAGGCGATGAACAGCGCATCAAGGTACAGAAAAAGCGGCGGACCGCGGGATCCGCCGCTTGATGTACATTCAGCCGGAGATTATTCCTTGAGGCCCTCTGTCGCGATGCCGTCCGTCAGATTCTTCTGGAAGATCAGGAAAATGACAAGAATCGGGATGATGGAAAGAGTGGACATGGCGAACATGGCACCCCAGTCAGACTGGGCAGAGGGATCGGAAAACATTTTCAGGGCGATGGACAGGGTATACTTGGAGGGCGAATTCAGGTACAGCAGGGCACCGAAGAAGTCATCCCAGCGCCACATGAAGGAGAAGATGGAAGTGGTGATGATGGACGGCTTGATCAGCGGCAGGATGATCCACAGGAAGATGCCGTAATAGCTGCAGCCGTCAATTCGTGCAGATTCATCCAGTTCCATGGGGATGCCGCGGATAAACTGCATGTTCTGGAAAATGAAGAATGCCTGTCCGAAGAAATACGGGACGGTGATGGGCAGCATGGTGTTGATCCAGTTGAGCTGCTGGAAGATCAGAAACTGAGGGATCATGACGACCTGGAAGGGAAGCATCATAGTCATCATGACACAGGTAAACCAGATGTTTCTCCCGGGAAAGCGCAGACGGGCAAAGCCGAAGGCGATGATGGCCGAGGAGAGCACAGCACCGATGGAGGCGGTCACGGAGATGATGAAAGAGTTCTTGAAGAAGGTCCCGAAGGTGTATCCGCCGAATCCGCGCCAGCCATTGGTATAGTTTTCAAAGTGAAAGGACTCGGGAATCAGCCGGTGCGCTTCACGGAAAATGGTGCTTGACTCCTTGAAGGAGCTCATGACCATCCAGAGAAGCGGATAGATCATGATAAAGCCGAACGCGGCAACCAGCAGATGATAGACAACGGAGGAGATCATCCTCTGTTTTTTCATGCCCATGTGTGTCATCTTCTCACCTCGCTCCCTGATAGAACACCCATCTTCTGGATGAGGAGAAGAGCAGGGCGGTCATCAGACCGATGATGACCAGCAGCACCCAGGCCATGGCGCAGGCGTAGCCCATATCATAATCGGTGAACGCTTTCTGATAGAGATACAGCGCATAAAAGAGGGTTGAGTTGAGCGGTTTGCCCTGGGTGATGATGTATCCGGAGTTGAAGACCATGAATCCGTTGATGGTCTGCATGACGAGGTTAAAGAAGATGGTCGGGGTCAGAAGCGGCAGGGTGATGGAAAAGAATCCCCGGACTTTGCCGGCGCCGTCCATCGTTGCCGCCTCATAGTAGGTCTTTGGAATCTGCTTGAGTCCGGCCAGGAATATCAGCATGGACGAACCGAACTGCCATACAGTCAAAAGAATCAGGACCCAGATGGCGGAATCACGGCTTCCGATCCAGGACTTGGTGCTGTTGATGCTCAGCGCCTGAAGCACGGAATTGATGACGCCGTCGGAGGCAAACAGCTGCTTCCACATCACCGCGACTGCCACGCTGCCGCCGATGATGGAGGGCAGGTAGTACACCGAGCGGTAAAGGCCGGTCACGCGGCTCTGGCGCGTCATGATCATGGCGACAATCAGGGCCATGAGCAGTTTCAGCGGGACGGAGACAAACGCATAAAAGAAGGTGACAGACAGACTCTTGAGATATTTGGAGTCGCGCGTGAACATCTTGACATAGTTGGCAATGCCGATCCACTTGGCGTCTCCGAGAATATTGTAATTGGTGAAGGACAGATACAGGGAGGCGATCATCGGGATGATGGTGAAGACCAGGAAGCCGATGATGAACAGACTGATAAACATATAGCCTGCTACGGATTCCCTGCAGAGAAATTCCGAAAGACTGGCGGGCTTTTTGCGTTTGGCACGCCGGGGCTGCGGCATGGCGGTCATATGGATTCCTCCCCGAAAGCTGCCCGAAAGGGCTGGAATGAAGCAGAGGATGCGGTTTCCCGCATCCTCATGCAAGGCTCTGCTGAGTCAGTTACTGTGCGTTTTCTGCGAGAATTTCGCTGCCTTCGGCAAAGACCTGAGCGGCGGCGTCTTCAGGAGAAATCTCGCCGTAGCGGACCTGTTCGGTCAGGTCCTCGACGAGGGTGCCGATCTGGGTGGAGCCGTTCGGGGTCGGACGGTCCATGGGTGTGGCAACCTTATTGACTTCATCGATGAAGCTGTACATGATCTGATCGGTCTCGTTGAGGCCTTCGCTCAGAGCGGCCAGGACAGCGGAGTCAACCGGCACACCGCGCTCGCCCTTGAGAACAAGGTTGGCATCAACGCTGGTGACAAAGAAGTTGATGAAGTCGGCAACCACATCGGGATACTTGGTGGTGGCGGAGCCGCAGAAGAACTGGCTGCTCTTGAGGTACTGCACCTGGGTGGTGTCGTCAGCCATTACAGGCCACATCATCATGCCCAGTTCACGACCAGCGGTGGAGGAGATGGTGGTGAGCTGGTTGGAGTTGGAGAAGGAATCCCAGGTGGTCTTGTCGATGATCGGCATGGTTTCGGTCACAGTGGGGTTCTTTTCAACGAGCAGCTCGGGAGAAACATGCCAGGGTTCCTTGGCGGCATCAGCGATCATCTGGAAATAGGTCTTGAAGACGGTGTCATCTTCCACGCCGAACTTCGTGCCGTCTGCGGCATATTCACTGGTGCCGATGCCGCGGAAGAGCATGCCGAGCACCATGGAATCGATGTAGGTCTGCACGCCGGTCTTCTCATAGATTTCCTTGGAGATGGAGAAGAACTGGTCCCATGTCAGCTGCAGGGGGGCTTCAATGCCGGCAGCGGCAAAGGTTTCCTTGTCATAGAACAGGCAGGGGGAGTTCAGGCCGAGGCACAGGGCATAGAGTTTGCCGTCCATGCTGCCGCTTTCGAGCACAGCAGTGGAAATGCGGCTGGTGTCGATGGTGCCGTTTTCCACATAGGGGGTCAGGTCCATCATGAGGTTCTGGGCGAAGAAGGAACCGACCTTGCCGTAATCCTGCTGGAAGATGTCAGGCATGGAAGATGTTGCGGCCTGCGTGGCCAGCTTGTCCCAGTAGCCGTCCCAGCTGGTGGGTTCCGTCTCGAAGGTGACATTGGGATGCAGTTCGTGGTACATATCCAGCACCTTTGTGGTCAGATCGTTGCGGGTCTGATTGCCCCACCAGGCGATGCGGATCGTGCAGGGTTCACCGCCGTTGACTTCCTTGACAGTCTCGGCCGAAGCGGGAAGCGCCATCACGATCAGAAGCAGCGCAAGGGCAAGAACGAGTGAGAGCATTTTTTTCATGGAAAACATCCTCCTCATCATGTCGAGCCTGTGCAGGACGCACAGGCCTTTTCAAAAAGCTGTTTTTATCTTAGCCCGCAGAGGGGAGCGGGTAAATTGTTTTTACCGACTTGATTGGTTGAAAAACCGACTAATATGTATGATATGGCGGTTTTTAGACAACATCGTCCATTACAATGTGGGGGAATTGGGATATAATCGATTTTACAGAAGACCGAATGGTTTCAGAAACGAGGTGAGCGCATATGAAAAGAAAGATGCACGGAAGGGAACGTCTGGCAGCTGCGCTGTCACGGATTTCCATCCGTTCCCGTCTGATTCTGATCTATGCCCTGATCCTGCTGACCTTTTTTTCCGTGAGCACGGCATTTTTCGTGCAGGGCAGGAATCACTATACGGAGGATCTTCAGCACCAGACATCGGATCTTCTGTACATGATTTCCTTTTATCTGACGGTCTCCATGGAGGAGATGGAACAGGAGACGTATCACCTTGTGACAGACCACACGCTTCAGTCTGAGATGCGGGACTATCTGGATGCACAGACGGAATCCAGAAAAGTCAGTCTCTGGAGCAGCATGAATGATCTGGTGCTGCAGTACGCGGGAAACAGTCCCTATATATCCTCCGTCACGCTGGTTTCGGATGGCGCGGTGTCGACGCGGGGGAGAACCTCGTATACGGAATCCCGGGAAGATCTGGAGCAGGTGATCCGGACGGCGGACGCACATGAGGGCGGCGCGGTATGGCTGGTGAGTCATGCAGATCCTGAGACCGTGCTTCTGGCACGGAGTGTCCGGGAAATCCGCAATATGAGCCTGAAAACCATGGGGTATGTGATCTACAGGATACGGCTGGACCGGATTGCAGCTGATATGCTCAGCGGGCATGATTTTCTTTCCCACGATACGCCCCTGGTCATTTCAGACCCGGAAAGCGGGATGATTCTCTATCCGTCCGGGGGACAGAATGCAGCGCTCTATCAGACGGCGGCGAATGTGCCGGATGGCGCTTTTGAACGGATTCGGGCAGGGGGCGGAGCATCCTATGTCGTTCTGTCCCGGCAGCTGCCTTCCTCCTGGAGATGTTCGCTCCTGGTCTCATACGATGAGCTGACCGGTCCCATGCGCAGAATTTTCCTTGTGATCCTCATCGTCATGGCCTGCGTGACGGTCGCCATGTTTGCCGGAGCCTCAGCGTTTGCTGTGGCCTTTACGAAACATTTCTCCGTGCTTCAGCAGAAGATGGAACGCGTGGAGGCCAATCATCTTGAACCCATGGAGACGGAAACCGACTACAGCGCGCGCAGGGATGAGATCGGGTACCTGCATCAGGCGTTTGACCGCATGGTGCGCAAACTCAGGCAGCTCATTGATGAAAACTATACCAATCAGCTGCTCCTGCGGGATGCACAGATCCAGTCGCTTGTGGAACAGCTCAATCCGCATTTTCTCTACAATACCCTGGATCTCATCTACTGGGATGCAAAAGTGGCCGGTCAGGACAATATCTGCACGATTACCGATGCCCTGGGTTCTCTTCTGCGTGCGTCGCTCTCAAAGCGGCGGGAGACAGTCCCCCTGCGCGAGGAACTGGAACTGACAGACAGCTACATGGAAATCCAGCGTCAGCGCTTCGGGGAGCGGCTTGTGTATAAGAAAGAGATCGATGAACAGCTTCTCATGCAGGCAGTCCCTTTCATGTGCCTGCAGCCGCTTCTGGAAAACGCTGTGCGCTACGGCGTGGAAAATTCGGCTGTGCCCTGCAGGGTCTGTCTGAAGGCTGCGCGTGAGGGCGGAGACATACTGCTCACGGTCATGAATGAAGCGAGCAGTTTTCCGGACAACCTGCTCAGCCGTCTCGAAAGCGGAGAGCTGAAGCCTCAGAGTCACGGGATTGCCCTTGTCAATATTCAGACCCGGATTCAGCTGCTCTACGGGGAGGGCTACGGACTGTCCTTTGCCAATGCACAGAATGAAGAATGTGAAGAGACGGCGGCCGTCACAGTGCGGCTGCCGATGAAGGAGGGAAACGCGTGATCAAGGTCCTGCTGGCCGATGACGAACCTGTGATTCTCCATTCGGTGGAGGTATCGATTCCCTGGGAGGAAATGGGGCTGACCCTGTGCGGTGTATACGGGGATGGAATGAGTGCCTATCATGCCTTCCTTGACGAAAGCCCGGACATTGTGCTGACGGATATCCGGATGCCTGCGCTCTCGGGCTTGGAACTGATCCGCAGAACGCGCGCTTTCAGTCCGGACACGGTATTCATTATTCTCTCGGGGTATGCGGATTTTGACTATGCACGGACTGCCATGAAATATGGCGTGCGCTATTATCTGCTCAAGCCGTGCTCGCAGGAGCGGATTATGGATGTGATGAAGACCGCCATGAAGGATGTGGAGGAAATCCGCCAGACCAGACAGGCGCAGAGTGCCTATGCGGGCATGCTTGCCCAGGGGAACAGCGTGCCCGAGTCTCCGGATCCGGATGTCACAACATCGGAGGGCAGGGCCCGGATTCATGCGCTGGTGCGCTCCCTGCCCGGTGCGCAACAGGCCAAGATTTATGCGTTCGGCATTCTGTGCCGCGTGCAGGGCATCACACCGGAAGACACCGGGAACCTGCCGCCGTTTGGGAACAAGCTGGCAGGTATGAGAACCCGGGAGGAAGTCGCGGACTTCCTCATGAACTGCCTGACAAGCGTGTACGAGAAGGATGGACACGCGTCGGGAACACGCCGGTTTGTGGCCAGGATTCTTCGCTGGGTGGAGGAAGATTACGCAGACCCTGAGCTCTCGCTCAAGACGATTGCCGAACAGAAGCTGTTCATGAACACGGATTATGTGAGCCGGGAGTTTCTCAGGGAGACCGGAGAGAAATTTTCTCAGGCACTGATCCGTACACGCATGGAGCGCGCCAAGGAACTGATGCGGGAGAGGGCGTGGGATGCGAAAATCTATGAGATTGCGGAACAGGTAGGCTGTTCCAATGCACAGTACTTTGCCCAGGCATTCAAGAAATATACCGGGGTCACGCCGACAGGGTATATGGAAGCACAGAGAACAGGGGGAGGAATCAAATCATGCTGAACCGCAAACATATGCTGGTGGATTCGGCACTTGAAAAGTCACAGCCGGAAGCCTTCATGTACAGGACCATTCAGGAGGCAGCAGATGCCATTGAGGACGGGACATGGGAATCCCCCTCAGTCATTGACCTGAAGCCGGATGTCTACTGGACGGGCGGCACGCAGACGAAGTGCGGCCTTGTTGTGAACAGAAACTGGCTGACGATCCGGGGCCTTGGAGAAGGACCGGAGGATACGGTGATTGCGGATGCACGCGGGCATATGGTGAACAGTTTCCCGGCCGACGGCGGTGCAAACTCACCGGCGCAGACCATGATTGTCAATGGCGACGGTCTGCACCTGGAGAACCTGACGGTAGGCAATTACCTGAATCTCGACCTTGTGTATCCGCGCGATCCCTCGAAGAACAGGCCGATGGCATCCGAAGTGGTCACGCAGGCCTATGCGCTGGCCAGCAAGGGCAACTATGACTGCTGGACGGTAGAAAACTGCCGGATCGTAGGCATGCTCGACACACTGTCCTTTCACCTCAAGCGCCTGTATATGCATAACACGCTCATTGAAGGTACAAAAGACTTTATTGGCGGCGGAGCGGCTGCGGTGTATGAGGACTGCCGCATCCTGATCCACGATACCTGCCCGATGTACATGGCGGGCCGCCAGGGAACGCTGTACCGGAACTGCCGCTTTACGGTGTCGCTTCCGGACTTTGACACGGTGTACCTGACCAAGTTCGGCGAACAGCTGATGCTCGATCACTGCAGTTTTGAGGGAAATGTCCGCCATCTGGAGTGGGAACTGGAAACCAAACGGGACGGAAGGTGCTATGCACGCGCACTGACACTCAACGGAGAGCCGGTCTGTTTCAGTCCGGAAGCCCCGTATACGATGACGCCGATCACTGAGGAAAATGAGGAAGCATTCTCTGTGCGGAACATGCTGGGCGGGGCAGACGGCTGGGACCCGGTGCACCGCATCTTTGCCGGGGCGTGCATCTCCGACCGTCCGTCATGTCTGCGTCTTCATGGAAAGGATACGATCCGTGCGGGAGAGGAAGAAGGACTGACCGTTGAAATCCTGCCGGAAGGCACGCTGGGAAGTCTTCGGGATCTCTCTGTCACTGCGGACGCAGATGTCCGGTGGGAAATCCGGGGAACGCGTCTGGTGATCTGCGCACAGTCGGAAGAGGACGTACCGGTGCGCTGCTGGGTCCGGGTGGAAAAAGGCGGCGTCGCTGCAGTAAAGGATTTTATGGTGCTTCCTGCTGTGACATCGCCGGTGGACATCTCCGGAATCACGGTGACACGCGAAGGGCAGAGGCTTCATCTTGCCTATCAGCTGGGGCAGGAAGGAAAGCAGATGCCTGCAGGCTCACGGACAGACATATCGTGCGTGGTCTGGTACAGGCAGGAGGATGGCTTTGTACTCGCGGAAAATGCACCGGGTGAGCCGCCGTGCCTTGTGTATCCCCTGCGGGCAGGTGACGCAGGCAGCACAGTGGCGGCACGGGTTCAGCCGCAGACCTATGGCAGCTGTGCGGAGCACTGGTTTGACTCGGAAGGGACTGTGGTGACCGAAGACATGACGGAACAGCAGGAGATCCGCCTGGATGATTTCCGCTCGTTCCCGGTGTGTGCACAGCGTCCTGTCACGGGGCAATTCCATATCAGCGCATACCGTCCTTCCTATGCAGGGGATGAGACGGATCATGTGGCCGACTGGCAGGCCGGTGCTGCGGAGGATGCCTGGCGTTATGGCAGGGGCCGGGACGGCGCGAAGAGATGCTGGGGGCTTGTCGCCAGCGCGCGCGGGGCCTGTCTGAGATACCTGAAAGGACGGTACACAGGGGCTATGCGGCTGGATGTGACGCTGTGTCCGGACAAGGATACCGGGGAAGGCTTCGGGAGTGCAAACGGACAGTATATCGAGCTGCTCATCAAGTATGATGCCGCTGCAAAGACCGGATACGGACTGCGGATTGAGAGGCGGCCGTACTTTGCCAATGGATGCGAATTCTCCCTGAGACGGCTGGAAGACGGCGTGAGCCGTGTGATTGGCAAAGCGGTCATGTCCTGTGCCTTTATGCCGGAGTGCCATGTGCAGGTGGCCTTTGACCGCGGGGTGCTCACCGCACAGGCGGCCACAACCTGGGAAGAACTGCCGTCAATGGCCGTGAAAAAAGGCGTGCCGTCCACTGTCCGACTTGAGGCACAGGTGCCCGACAGCGGGTTTGGAGACATGGAAATCCATCATACAGGCACAGTGCCCATCGGCAACAGAACACTGATTGCATCGCTGGCAATTGAATACAAGTAAACAACATGCTGCTGTCCGACTGCGGACTGCAGCCACGGACGAACAGAGGCAGTCGGGAACGGTGGGATTCCCGGCTGCCTTTTCGGCTGTGCATGGACGACGATGGGAAAAATGAAAACTGCGGATTGACTTGCCTATTCACCTACTGTACAATAGGATAAATAAAGGGGGCATCTGCATGATTTCAACCAGAGGACGATATGCGATCCGTCTGATGATCGATCTGGCCGAGCACGACCAGGGCAGCTTTATACCGCTCAAGGACATTGCCGAGCGGCAGGATATTTCCAAAAAATACCTCGAGATTATTGTGAAGGATCTCGTCAGCGCCGGACTTTTGACCGGAGCGAGCGGAAAGGGCGGCGGATACAGGCTCTGCAGAAAGCCGGAAGAATACACCGTGGGGGAAATCCTCGACCTCATGGAAGGGACACTCTGCTCTGTGGCGTGCCTGGCCGGGGAGAAGAACGAATGCCCGAGACGGCAGGAGTGCGAGACGCTGCCCATGTGGACCGAGTATGACAACATGGTGCATGACTTCTTCTACAGCAGGCACCTCAGCGACCTGATCCGCACCCGGAAGGAGGAAAAGAGCAGTCAGGGAAAGTGATCCCGACTCTTGCTTTTCCTGACCGGAACAGGTATGCTCATGGTATTCCGAAAAAACACATGGGAGGTCATGCATATGCTGTTGATTCAGGGCGGTACAGTCAAGCCCATCTCCGGTCCGGATCTGCCCAATGGACAGGTTCTGATTGACAATGGAAAAATCGTCGCCGTCGGCACAAACCTGGAAGTGCCGGAGGGAACCGAAGTTTATCATGCGGAGGGCTGCCTGATCACGCCCGGCCTTATGGATGCGCATACCCACATCGGCCTGGACGAAGAGGCCATCCGCTGGGAAGGCGCCGACTATAATGAAATGTCAGACCCGGTGACGCCCAACATGCGCGGGATTGACGGCATCAACCCCCAGGACGAGGCCTTTACCCTGGCCCTGCAGGGCGGCGTGACATCCGCCGTGACCGGTCCTGGATCCGCCAATGTGATCGGCGGCACGTTTGTGGCCATCAAGCTGTATGGCAAAGTCGTGGATGACATGATCCTGAAGGATCCCGCAGCCATGAAGGCGGCCTTCGGCGAAAACCCCAAGGGCTGCTACGGCCAGCAGGGACGCAAGGCGCCGGTCACCCGCATGGGCGTCGCGGCACTGCTCCGGGAGACGCTGGAAAAGACAAAGCGCTATCAGGAAGAAATCGAGGAAGCGGAAAAGGACAGCACCAAGAAGCGGCCCTATGACGCCAAGCTGGAAGCCATGCTGCCGGTCATCCGCCGCGAGATTCCGCTCAAGTGTCATGCGCACCGCGCGGACGATATGCTCACCGCCATCCGCATTGCGGAAGAGTTCAATATCCGCCTGACCCTCGACCACTGCACGGACGGTCATCTGATCGCGGACGTTCTGGCGAAAAAGGGATATCCGGTGCTGGTCGGCCCCTCCCTTGGCAACAAGAGCAAGTTTGAGCTCAAGAACAAGACCTTTGAGACCCCGGCCATCCTGAACCGGGCAGGACTTCCCGTGTGCATTATCACCGACGCACCGGTCATTCCGCTGTACTATCTGCCTCTGTGCGCCGGTCTGGCGGTCCGGGAGGGACTCCCCGAGACGGAAGCATGGCGTGCGATCACCATCAATCCCGCGATCGTTGCCGGCGTGCAGGACCGCGTGGGTTCCCTCGAGCCCGGAAAAGACGCGGACATTGCCGTGTTTGTAGGCAATCCGCTGCATGATATTCAGGCAAGGGCTCTGCAGGTGTTTGTCAACGGTGAACCGGTCCTGAACAGATAATTTTCTCCCTTCTTTCCCCGGGAAATGCCCGCCGCCTGCGCTGCAGGGGCGGGTTTTGCATGCCCGTGCGCCGTCCCATTCAGGCGCTGCGCATTGCGGGATGGGGATGAATTGGTTATAATAAACGGGAAAACAGCGCAAGGGGACAGAAATATGAAGAAACATGTATCCTGGATTCTTCTCATGCTTCTGGTGGTGAGCCTGCTGGCCTTCCTGCTGCCCGGGCATGCGGACTTTGGGGATTTTTCCGGAGGATCGGATTTCGGCGGCTCTGACTGGGGCGGCTCCGACTGGGGGTCGTCAGACAGTGACTGGGACTATAGCGTCTCGGGTTCTTCGAGCAGCGACGGTCCGATGGACACGGTGTTTACGTTTATTTCCATTGTGGTGATCGGCGTGGGCGTGGTCGGCTGGATCACGGAGAACTTCGGCAGCAAATCGAAATCGAGAAGCAGGAGCTCCGGCGGAACGAAGACGTACACCTGGGGCTTTAAGCTGCGCGATGACTATTCACCGATCCCGGGCTTCAATGCGGAGTCGGTGCGGGCAGACTGCTGCGATCTGTACAGACGGATGCAGGATGCCTGGGGACAGGGCGATCTGTCACCGCTGCAGGCCGATTTCACGCCGGAAGCCTATGCGCAGTATGATCGTCAGCTCAAACAGAAGACCGCGCGCGGCGAGCATGCACACTGCGAAGTGCGCAGCGTGACGGCTCAGGAACGCGGCTGGAATGAAAATGATCATGAATGGATGCTGGCTGTCGAACTGACGGCTGAAATCCGCGCATGGAATGAAAACGACGCAGGCAAGGTGGTCTCCGGCTCCAAGAGCGCCGTCAAGGAAATGCGCTATGCGTGGGTGCTCAGACGGCCCAAGACAGAGACGAGCCAGATTCAGCACTGCCCGAACTGCGGATGCGAAGTCGAGATCAATGCCGGCGCGTTCTGCCCGATGTGCGGCGCACCGCTGACGGCTCCCGGCGCGGGATGGCAGCTCAGCGCGATTCAGGCCATGTCTCAGAAGACACTGTGACAGGCTGTGAGATAAAGAAAGGAACAGATCGGTATGGCTTTGAACTGGATGACACCCTACCATGTGATGGCAGAAGGCGGGGATGAAGGACTCCGGCCGATGTCGGAACTGTGTAATTATGATCCGTCCTTCTCTGTCCCGGATATGCAGGCCCGTGTTTCCAACCTCACCATTCAGCTGCTGTTCGGATTTGGAGACGGCGACATGACGCCGCTCAAACCCTATGTCACGGAAGATCTGCTCGAGGAATTCCGCCGCCAGGCGGCCGAATGGGCCAAAAACGGGCGGACGCTCAATGTCGTGCGTCCTGTGGTTCTCCGCACGGAAATGCTCGGGTTTGAGATTGAGAATGGGGAAGCCTATGTCCATGTCCGCACACAGACGCGCGCGGTGCTCTATGCAACCGATCCGCGGGGGAAGGTTGTGGAAGGCAGCCCTTCGGAAGAAACCTTCGAAAGCAGAACGTGGATCTTTGCCCGCGGCATCGACGAAAAGACAGGCAAGGTGCTGCGGATTGACAGCCAGCACTGTCCGTCCTGCGGCGCGCCGGTCAATGCCTACATGTCGGCCAGATGTCCGCACTGCGGAAACCTGGTGCCTGTCCGCAACTTCAAGTGGACAGCATGTGCCGTCAGCTGAACGGATTTCATGCCTGCTTCTTCACCGCAATCCATGAAGAAGCAGGCATATTGTTTGCTTTTGGAACAGAACAGCAAAAAGGGGAGATGGGACCATGAACGGGCTGGAACTTTCCCGCCGGTACTATATGGCCTTTGGGGAGCCGATGCTCAGGGAACAGTTTGCGGAGTGGGTGCCATATCTGGCTGTCGGACTGTGCGGCGCGGGCTCTGAAAACCTGGGTTTTGACGATGCCGTTTCCGAGGACCATGATTTCGGCCCCGGCTTCTGCATTTTTCTGCCCGGGGAAGACGTGGTGGACCGAAAAACCGCCTTCCGCCTTGAGCGGGCGTATGCTGCCCTGCCCGCCGAGTTTGAGGGCTACAGGCGGCCGGTGGTGGCGCCGGTCGGCGGCGCAAGAACGGGTGTCCTGCGCATGGCGGATTTCTTCCTGGAAAAAACAGGCAGCGCGTCCGGCATGCTCAGCGCGGAACAGTGGCTGAGTGTCCCGTATGCCTCCCTCGGGGAAGCGGTGAACGGGGAAGTGTTTGCCGATCCCTCAGGTGTCCTGACCGGCATCCGGGAGCAGCTGAAACAGATGCCGGAGGATATCCGGCGCAAGCGTCTGGCGGGGCATCTGCTGCTTATGGCGCAGAGCGGGCAGTATAACTATCAGCGGTGCCTGGACCACGGGGAGGAAGGCGCTGCCCAGCTGGCGGCGTTTGACTTTGTCCGCAACGCCATTTCCGCGGTCTTCCTGCTCAACCGCCGCTATGAGCCGTTCTACAAATGGGCCTTCCGGGCAATGCGCGACCTTCCGGTGCTCTCTGATATCGAAAAAGATCTGACTGAGATCATTTCAACCCCGAATGATCCTCAGTCCAGTTTTGAAAAATACAACACCATGGAGTCGGTGGCCGCCTCTGTCATCTCCGTCCTCATGGACCAGGGGCTGACCGAGGCCGTCTGCGGGGATCTGGAGAAGCATGCCTATTCCGTCAATGACGGGATCGGGGACGGGAACATCCGGAACATGCACATCCTCAGCGGCGTGTGAGAAGAAGGAGACGATAGAAATGAACATCCACGGACTGCAGAAACTGACACTGCTTGATTACCCGGGACATACAGCCTGCACCGTCTTTCTGGCCGGCTGCATTCTGCGCTGCCCGTTCTGCCATAACGCAGACCTTCTGGACATGAACGCGGAGCCCGTCATGGACGACGCAGAACTGCTGGCGTTTCTCAGGAAACGCCAGGGCCTGCTGGACGGGGTGGCCTTTACCGGCGGTGAGCCGCTGATGACCAGAGAACTTCCGGGCCTGATGATGCGCATCCGGGATCTCGGGTACGGCATCAAGCTGGATACGAACGGCTGCCATCCGGAGGCCCTGCGCGGCGTTCTCGAAAAAGGGTTGGTGGACTATGTGGCGATGGACATCAAGAACAGCCCTGAGCGCTATGCCCAGACCTGCGGGCTGGAGAAGGTGAACATGGAGAAAATCAATGAAAGCATTTCCCTTCTGATGCACGAGGCCCCCGATTATGAATTCCGCACCACCGTGGTCGCGCAGCTTCATGACCGGGATTCTTTCCTTGCCATCGGGCCCTGGCTGAAGGGTGCAAAAAGATATTTTCTCCAGGCGTTTGCCGATCGTGATACCGTCCCCTTCGCCGGATTCACCGCCCCCTCGAAGGAATCCCTGGAGGAATACGCGGAGGTCTTGCGCCCCTTTATCTCCGAGGTTTCCATTAGAGGTGTATAATGCAAAATAGTCGCCTTTAACCACATATTGTATTTTTTTCGAAAAAGCTCTCCCACATATTGACAAGTTCCGGGGGTCTTGGTATCATCTCCCCTGCGCGCTGGAATCTGATAAAAACAACTGTGCCGCTGTTCCTTTTGCAATAGCGGCATACTTTGTGCGGGGATTCGGCGCTGCTGGAAAAACAAACATGGGGGATGGAAATATGTACCGGGTCATGAAACGCGACTGCACGATCGCGGAGTTTGATATCCGCAAGATCAGTGTAGCGATCACAAAGGCATTCGATGCCCTTGAAAAGCAGAGTCACCCGACGGTTATTGATATGCTGGCTCTGCGGGTCACGTCGGATTTTGAGCCGAAAATCCGCGACGGCGTGATTTCCGTGGAAGATATCCAGGACAGTGTGGAAAAAATTCTTTCTGAAAGCGGCTATGCGGATGTGGCCAAGGCCTATATCCTGTACCGCAAACAGCGTGAAAAGGTCCGCAACGTGGGTTCAACGCTTCTGAACTACAAGGACCTGGTGAACGATTACCTGAAGATCAACGACTGGCGCGTGAAGGAAAACAGCACCGTCACCTATTCGGTCGGCGGCCTGATTCTCTCCAACTCCGGTGCCATTACCGCCAACTACTGGCTCAGTGAAATCTACGACTCTGAAGTGGCCAACGCCCACCGCAATGCCTCCATCCACCTGCACGACCTGAGCATGCTCACCGGCTACTGCGCCGGCTGGTCCCTCAAGCAGCTGATCCAGGAAGGCCTCGGCGGCGTGCCCGGCAAGATCTCCTCCAGCCCGGCCAGCCACCTGAGCACCCTGTGCAACCAGATGGTCAACTTCCTGGGCATCATGCAGAATGAATGGGCCGGCGCCCAGGCGTTCTCCTCCTTTGACACCTATCTTGCTCCATTTGTCAGAGTGGACAACCTCTCCCAGAAAGAAGTCAAGCAGTGCGTTCAGTCCTTCGTGTACGGCGTGAATACCCCCTCACGCTGGGGCACCCAGGCTCCGTTCTCCAACATCACCCTGGACTGGGTTGTGCCCAAGGACCTCGCTCCGCTGCCTGCCATCGTCGGCGGCAAGGAAATGGACTTCACCTATGGCGACTGCCAGAAGGAAATGGACATGGTCAACAAGGCGTTCATCGAGATCATGATCGAGGGCGACGCCAACGGACGCGGATTCCAGTATCCGATCCCGACCTATTCCATCACCAAGAATTTCGACTGGTCCGAAACGGAGAACAACCGTCTTCTCTTTGAGATGACCGCCAAGTACGGCACACCCTATTTCTCCAACTATATCAATTCCGACATGGAACCCAATGACGTGCGCTCCATGTGCTGCCGTCTCCGCCTTGACCTGCGTGAGCTCCGGAAAAAGTCCGGCGGCTTCTTCGGCTCCGGCGAGTCCACCGGTTCCATCGGCGTGGTCACCATCAACCTGCCGCGCCTGGCCTATGAAGCGCTCGATGAGAAGGACTTCTATGTCCGCCTCGACAAGCTCATGGATATCGCGGCCCGCTCCCTGAAGACCAAGAGAACGGTCATCACGAAGCTCCTCGATGAAGGCCTGTATCCCTACACCAAGCGGTACCTCGGCACCTTCAACAACCACTTCTCCACCATCGGCCTTGTGGGCATGAATGAGGCTGCGCTCAACGCCAAGTGGCTGCGCTGCGACCTGACCAAGCCCGCTGCCCAGGCCTTTGCCCGCGACGTGCTCAATCATATGCGCGAGCGCCTGAGCGATTATCAGGAGAAGTACGGCGATCTCTACAACCTCGAGGCAACGCCGGCCGAATCCACGACCTACCGCTTCGCCAAGCACGACAAGCAGCAGTATCCGGATATCATCACAGCCAATGAGAACGGCACCCCGTACTACACCAACTCCAGCCATCTGCCGGTTGGTTATACCGACGATATCTTCTCTGCCCTGGATATTCAGGATGAACTGCAGACCCTGTACACTTCCGGCACCGTCTTCCACGCTTTCCTGGGCGAGAAGATGCCCGACTGGAAGGCTGCGGCCAACCTCGTGCGCAAGATTGCGGAAAACTACAGACTGCCGTACTACACCCTGTCTCCCACGTATTCCGTGTGCAAGGATCACGGATATCTGGCAGGCGAACAGTACACCTGCCCGGTGTGCGGGAACAAGGCGGAAGTCTACAGCCGCATTACCGGCTACTACCGCCCTGTGCAGAACTGGAATGACGGCAAGGCCCAGGAATTCCGTGACCGCCGTGTGTATGACATCGGGCGCTCCCGCCTGCTGCATACCGGTCCTGCAAAGACACAGGAAACAGTGACCACAGAAACGGCAGCCCCTGCGGCAGCGTCCACGGACGGAAAGCTCCTGCTCTTCGCCACCCGGACGTGCCCGAACTGCAAACAGGCTGAGACGCTTCTCCAGCAGGCCGGCATCGGATATACCAAGGTGCTTGCTGAGGAGAATGCGGAACTCGCAGGAAAGCTCGGCATCCGTCAGGCTCCGACCCTGGTGGCCGGTTCCGATGAGAACGCGGTCAAGATGGTAGGCCTGGGTGCTGTGCGCAGATATATTGCGGAGCATGCAAGCTGAGATATGGCAGATATCATTGTTATCGGCGGGGGAACGGCCGGTTTGACGGCCGCTCTCTATGCCAGGCGGGCCGGGAAAAGCGTGACGCTTTTTGAGAAGGAGAGTACCGGCGGCCAGATTGTTTACTCTCCCAGAATTGAAAACTATCCGGGACTCCCGGGCATCTCCGGCGTGGACTATGCCGCGGCTCTGACCGAGCAGGCGGAACACTTCGGCGTACACATTGAGTATGCGGAAGTCACGTCTGTGCGCAGGACGGGCACGGGTGTAACCGTGGAAAGTGACGCAGGCACGCTCAGTGCCGACGCGTTGATCATCGCCTCCGGCACAGCCCACCGGAAACTCGGTGTGGATCTGGAAGACGACCTGGTCGGCTGCGGTGTGTCGTACTGCGCGGTGTGTGACGGAGCTTTCTATGCGGACGCGGATGTAGCTGTGCTCGGCGGCGGAAGCACCGCTCTGACCGATGCACTCTTCCTCTCCGGCGTGTGCAGAAAGGTCACGCTGATTCACCGCAGGGATACCTTCCGCGGGGAGGACGCCCTGGTGGAGCGGCTCCGCGAGAAAGAGAATGTCGAGTTCCTGCTCTCCAGCACCGTCACGGGGCTGATGGAGCAGAACGGAACCCTTTGCGGGGTGACCGTCAGGAACCTCGCGTCCGGCGAGGAATACCCGCTTCCGGTGGAAGGACTCTTTATCGCGATCGGACAGATCCCGCAGACGGACCTCTTCCGGGACATCGTGGAAACTGATGCCTCCGGGTACATCCGGGCAGGCGAGGACTGTGTGACCAGTCTGCCGGGCGTGTTTGCGGCTGGAGACTGCCGGACCAAGACCGTGCGCCAGCTGACAACAGCGGCCGGTGACGGCGCTGTGGCAGCCCTGGCTGCGTGCAGTTATGTGGACCGGGTGAAGGGCACAAATTGATTGGAAAACTTCAGAGAAAACAAAAGGCGCTGTGAAGAACAGGATGGAAACCTGAACTTCACAGCGTACTTTTATTTGCAAAACAGAAAGAGCGTCCGATTCAGGCGGGCTCCGTAACATAGTATTAGGTTCCGATCGACGAAAACGTAATGTTTTCAAGGCTCACGGCGTGATTTCGGTCACGCCGTTTG
>R21__coassemble_830_pt1 | contig 23527 bp, 19 predicted proteins | sample R21__metabat2_high_PE_034 | metagenome-assembled genome bin R21 | reverse complement strand
CTCCCATGCTGTAAAGGCCCCAGTGAATAAACATTCCAAACCGGTCATGACGAAACCATGCCGTATCACCGGGCGTTTTCCGGATCTGATAACTGGACATTTTGTGTTCCTCCCTTGGTATGATGACTCATTATATCATGGTTATGGACAGGGGAAAAAGGATCAAACCAAGAAAATGCATTCCATCCCTGGGCTCTGCATCCAATGGACCATAGGAGAGAACGAAGCAATTTTATTGATGATATTGACAATTATATCAAACAATATATAATGGATTTATCTCATCTCCGCATCATTGATTCCTGGCGATTTGACCTGTTTTGAAAGGAATGAATGTATGCGTAAATATTGTCTGTTTTTTCTGATCGTTGTTTTCTGCATGGGCTTTTCCGCTGCATGGGCAGACGTGCCGATGCTTTTTCAGAATATCCCGCTGCAGCTGCCCAATCCCGATATACAGTTGAACCTGTCCGTATCGGATTATACACTGACCGTTCAGACGAATTGGAACCCGGTTTACAGCCATTCGTATATCGAAATCAGTACGCGCAATGAAAAAGGGATTCGACTCCAATCTTCAGATCACCAGACCTATTCCGGGACCAGCGAAAAAAAGCACGCTGCGGGAGAGGTGCAGAAAATCACTTTTATTTCTGAAGACGGCGGAAGTCCTCTGATGAAATCATTTACACTGACGCCTGGCGGCAGTCTCCTGGGATCTGAATCATCCGATGGGCTCCGACTGTTTCAGTATACGAATGAGGATACTCCATCATTTCAGTATATTCAGAATGATGAAAGTGACCCGGAGCTGCCGATTCCGGCATACAGTGTAAAGTATGACGCGGATGGAAATGTGCTGTCCTATACCCGAAAATCCGGTCAAAATCGGGAAATCACTTATTCACCCAATGGCAGCATCGATAAAGTGGAAGCACTCATCGCGTTTGAAGACGGGGTAGGCTATCATCGGATTGAATGGGATCCGGACAGACAGTGCTGGTTTGATCCCCAGGATGCAGATGCTGAATTTGACCTGGAACCCTTTATTCCTGACCCGGAACCTTCCGGAGAAACACCGGACCCGGAGAACCCGCCGGATGAAACGGGAGGGGGAGAGAAGCCTGCACCGGGGAGTTCAGACAGCAGTGGAAAACAAAAGACGCCGTATGTTGTATCTCCGCCTGCGCTGACGATTCATGATTTGGATCTGTCATACGACCCGGTTTCACTGCACCATGTCCCGCTGGGCGAGCTGAAAGGACTGCAGGGAAAGATGGTGCTGTCCGATCAGGGGTATGAAAGTGTGACCATCGTTTCAGACGAAACGATCAACATGGATAAGTCAGGATCCCAGTGGACCTGCACCTGGCCGGAAGGCGATTACAAGCTGATTCTGCGCGATCACAGCGGCGTTGTCACATGCTATTCAAAAGACGGGAGCCATGTTTCCATGTCTGCCGCAGATCCTGCGCTGCAGCTGCGTGAGGACGGATCCTATCGCTATGACGGAACGGGCAGAGAGAATGTCATGGCCAGTTATGGCACGGATGGACAGCTTGCCTCCTATTCCTATCACAATGAGGATGCAAGCAAAGCAGTGACCTATACCCCTTATGGAGATGTCCTCTATTATTCCGCTCTTTCAGGCGATGGGTTCCGGTACAGGTACTTGAATGGCGTATGGCAGAAGCAGGAGACCAGCGGAGGATGGACGGCATGCGACAAGCCTTCCGATGTCAATCCATCCGATTTGCCGCCCCTTCTTCTGCTGAAACGCCAGACTGTTCCCGAGGGTACATGGTATCCCAATAATACCGCCGGTGTCATTGGGGTATCTCTCCGGGATAAATACCCGGGCCTTACCAGGAAATGGTACCATGTTCTTCCTGTTGATCTGACCATTCAGGGAACACAGACCTTTAAGATGGTGGCAAGCAATCTCTTTTATATCGGGCGTGTCTGGGTTACCGTTGAAGACGACCATGTCACCGTACGGTGCGGCTATTCAGACGGTCTGGTCTTTCCGAAAGAGGATATGTTTCGATGGTTTCTCTCGATCGATGAGGTGACACACGATTTTCTTGAGCATCCATCCGATTCCTTGGTTTATGGAAAAGCGTATTCCATTTCAGAAGATCTGGGCGGCGCCAAAACTGCGCTTCTGTTTGTCTGCAACAGAGTCACCTACAGACAGCCGATATGGAATGACGGAACCATGCTTGTCCGTTACTGGCCGAATATTGAAAGTGTGAAAGCACATCGCAAAAAGGCAGAAGAGATGCTTGATGCACTGCCTTCCGCCCGATAAAAGGACCGCCTGCAGATTTCTGCAGGCGGCTTCATTATTCATTTTCCTGTGTGCTGGTTTCATCCCTGACATGGGGAACATCCGCCACATCCTCTGTCTTTTCAGGAGCTGTTTCGGAAGACTCCGGCAGGGGGGATTCAGTCATTGTGTCATTTTCCTTCTGGGTGTCTCCGGTGGCTGCTTCAGAAATTTGGGGAACATCATTCAGGATCCGCATAAACTCTTCGCCTGTGATGGTTTCACGTTCGAGAAGATAGGCCGCAAGCTCATGCAGTTTGGCTTCATGCTCTTTGAGAATCTGCATGGCTTTTTCATGCGCCGACCGGATAATGGACATGACTTCCTGGTCAATTTTGGCTGCAGTAGCAGGGGAGCAGGCGAGACTGGCATCCCCGCCAAGATACACATTATTGACCACTTCCAGCGCGGTCATATCAAACTGCTCAGACATGCCCAGACGCGTGACCATGGCACGGGCGAGTTTTGTTGCTTTCTCGATATCATTGGCTGCGCCGCTGGTCACTTCGGAAAAAATGAGTTCTTCCGAAGCGCGTCCGGCGGTGAGGGTTGTAATCTTGTTGAAGATCTCCTCTCTGGACATGAGAAAATGCTCGTCTTCATCCACCTGCATGGTGTAACCAAGCGCGCCGCTGGTTCTGGGAATGATGGTAATCTTATGAACCGGAGCAGAGCTGGACTGCATGGCAGCAACCAGTGCATGACCGATTTCATGATAAGAAACAACTTTCTTTTCTTTGGGAGAGATGACGGCGCCCTTGCGCTGATAGCCTGCAATCACGGTCTCAATGGATTCCTCAAGGTCCTTCTGAATGACTTCCTTGCGGCCTTCCTTGACGGCAAGGAGCGCGCCTTCATTGATGATATTGGCGAGTTCCGCACCGCTGGTCCCGCTGGTGGCCAGGGCAATGGCACGCCAGTCAATGTCTTTTGCGACACGAACATCCTTGGCATGCACCTTGAGAATGGCTTCGCGTCCGGCAAGGTCAGGGAGCTCGACCGGAATCCGGCGGTCAAATCGACCGGGTCTGAGCAGGGCCTTATCCAGACTGTCAGGACGGTTGGTTGCGGCAAGAATGACAACACCCTTGGAGGAATCGAAGCCGTCCATTTCGGCCAGCAGCTGATTGAGCGTCTGTTCGCGCTCATCGTTTCCGCCAATGCCGGAACCATCACGCGACTTGCCGACAGCATCAATTTCATCAATAAACACGATGCACGGCGCTTTCTCTGTGGCCTGCTTAAACAGATCCCGAACGCGGGCCGCACCCATGCCGACAAACATTTCAACAAATTCTGAACCTGAAATCGAGAAGAACGGGACCTTGGCTTCACCTGCAACGGCTTTGGCCAGCAGTGTTTTACCGGTTCCGGGCGGTCCGACGAGAAGCGCGCCTTTCGGCATTCGGGCACCGATGGACTTGTATTTCCCTGGATCGTGCAGAAAATCGACAATTTCCTGAAGTGCGGCTTTCGCTTCATCCTCTCCAGCAACATCCTGAAATGTTTTTCCGGTCTGTGCTTCCATGTACACCTTGGCGTTGCTCTTTCCCAGCGAAAATGCCCCACCCATGTTTTTGCCCATCATGCGGGTCATCAGTAGACTCAGACCGACAAACAGGAGAATCGGGACGCCGTAATACAGAAAGAGTGTCAGAAGCAGATTGTTCTGCTGGGGAATCGTCTGCGTGAATTTGACTTTCGAACGTTCCAGTCTTGCGACCAGGTCGGGGTCTTCGACTCTGCCTGTCATAAACCTGGATTCGCGTCCATCAAACATGGCTGTGAATGTAATGGTTGTACTGCCGATTGTGACTTCGGAAACATTTCCGCTCGAAACTAGAAGAAGGAATTCACTGTAAGCCAGCTCAGGCGTCTGCTGATTGTTCGACTGAGATGCAGAAAAGATCTGAAAGAAAAGCATCAGAGCGATCAGCGCAATGATAATCACCAGAAACGGTGGTTTTCTTGGCTGGTCGTTATTCGGCTCTTTATTGGGCTGCATGAATGAACCTCCTGGTTACATTGACACTTTGTGTCCCTGTCATTATAATCAAACATGCTATTTTAGGCAACGAACAGACCATGATTTTTCTGTGAAATGGAGAATGATGAGGATGACATGGGAACAGAGAACAACCGATGGAATTGACCGGCTGATTGCTTTTGCATTTCGGCATGGTTTGATTGAAGAGCAGGATGCTCCGTATTTCAGGAACCTGCTGCTTGATGTCATGAAAATGGATGCCCCCTCTGGAGAACTGCCCGACTGGTCTTCGATTCCGGAATGTGCGACGGCGACCAAAGTGCTCAAAGAGCTTTGCGATCTGGCGGTTGAAAAGCACCTGATTGATGACATGGGCTACGCCAGAGACCTCTTCTCCGGACGAATCATGGGCCTGTTAACGCCTTCTCCTATGGAAGTGCGCCGTACCTTCAATGAAAAACTGTCCAATCCTATTGAGGCAACCGATTGGTTTTTCAATATGTGCTGTGCCTGTGATTACATCAAGGTGGATGCGATCGCTCAGAATATCCGTTATTTCCAGCAGACCCGTGCCGGAGAGCTTGAAATTACAATCAATCTTTCCAAGCCGGAAAAGGATCCCAAAGAAATTGCAAAGCTCAAGGATGCCCCGAGCGTCGGATATCCGAAATGCATGCTCTGCATTGAAAATCCGGGCTATGCCGGAAGATCGAATTTCCCGGCACGTCAGAATCACAGGATTGTCCCTGTGACGCTGGCCGGAGCGCCGTGGTTCCTTCAGTATTCTCCGTATGCCTATTATCATGAACACTGCATTGTGTTCAATCGTCAGCACATCCCCATGAAAATTGACCATGGCACTTTTGATCGGCTGTTCAGTTTTGTGGAGCAGTTCCCGCATTATTTCCTGGGCAGCAATGCCGATCTCCCGATCGTCGGCGGATCAATCCTTAACCATGATCATTTCCAGGGCGGACGTTATGAGTTCCCGATGGATAAGGCTGAGAAGGAAATCGCATTAAGCCAGATTACACCGGATATTCATGCGTCGATCCTTGACTGGCCCATGTCCACCATTCTTCTGGAAGGCACGGAGAAAGAGCCGCTGATTGCGGAAGCGGACCGGATTCTCAATGCCTGGAGAAACTGGACCGATGCGTCGGTGAATGTCTATGCACAGACCGATGGTGTCCCGCATAATACCATCACACCGATTCTCAGACGCGTCGGTGATCTTTGGAAACTGAAGCTTGTGCTCCGGAACAATCTCACCAGCGAGGAGCATCCTCTTGGAATCTACCATCCGCATGCCGAGCTTCACCATATCAAGAAAGAGAATATCGGCCTGATTGAAGTGATGGGTCTGTTTATTCTCCCTGGCAGACTGAAGAACGAGCTGGCCGGCCTGATTCCGTATCTTACCGGTGAGAAAGCACTCGTCCGTCCGGAAACTGCCGATCCGGAAGAAAAGCACTTTGACTGGCTCAGCGGCATTGTCAGCCGCTGTGGTCTGTGCAGCACTTCCGAAGAGGCAGAAAATCTTCTGCATAAGGAAGTGGCAGATGTATGTGCACAGGTGCTTGCAGATGCCGGTGTATACAAACAGACACCTGAGGGAAGGGAAGCCATGCTGCGTTTCCTTGCATCCCTTGGCTATCAGAAAGCATAAAGAAAGCGCCTCTTTCGCAAGAAAGAGGCGTACCTTTATTCGGTGAGATTTGGAAGATGACCGTTAGCAAGACATTCGGAAGCCCTCCGTATCCAGTCATGGAACGGATCGGTATAGCCGCCTTTCCGGTTTCTGTAGGCAAGGTCTTCAGCTGTGCATTCCACCAGATACTTACCACTTTCCGGGATCCAGGAGATGGAATCAAGCGGCCAGCCTGTATGACGAAGGGGACTGGGTGTTTCCCGAAGCAGAAACGGGAGAGAACGGTTTTCATAGGTCTCCCCATGGTCCTGATCTTCCAGCAAACACCAGCAGTTTAACCAGCATGCCCTGAGCTCCCCGCCATGACGATGGATGATGTCAATATAATGCTCCAGCATTTCCTCGTCTGTCATGCTTTTTCCATGAAAACGGCGGACAAACTGGCCCGGCTGGTCCGGATCAGACTGCGCAAGGTCCATAAAGAGCAGGCCGGAATCTTCGGCAATCACCGGAAAACCGGTCATGCGGTGCCACGCCTTTGCCTTGAGAATGGCGTTTCCGCGAACCGTATCAGCGCTTTCCGGGATTTCGGGAACCCGGTCGGTCACTTCTCGTGGTGACACGCCAATGAATGCTGTTCCGGTAAAATAGGATTGCATTTCTTCAAGCTTGCTGGGATTCATCGTCCCAAGAACAACCCGGTTTTTCACGGAAGAAGGCCTCCAGTCCAGTCCACTGCATTCATCAGGATCCTGCAGGTTTCCTCAAGCCCCTGCTGGTCCGTTTCGTCGAAACGATCCAGCAGAGGACTGTCGATATCGAGTACCCCGATGATTTCACCCCTGACAGAAAGCGGGATGACGATCTCGGACTGCGACGCACTGTCGCAGGCAATATGTCCGGGGAACTGGTGGACATCTGCGACACGCTGAACGGCCCCTGTCGCAACTGCAGTGCCACAGACACCCTTGCCGACTGCAATCTTCATGCAAGCGACCTTCCCCTGAAACGGTCCGAGAACGAGTTCGCCGCGGTGCATGAGATAAAAGCCCGCCCAGTTCAGTCCGGGCAGTTCTGAATAAAGGATTGCGCAGGTGTTGGCCATTGCCGTCAGCGGCAGTTCACAGCCTTCCAGTACAGACTGGATTTGCCGATTCATTCGAAGATACAGTTCCTGCTTGTTTTCCATAGAAAGATATGCTCCCGTCTCATCAATTACGTGCAAAGTATAGCATGCGCACCAACACACGTCAAACCATCTGCTGCGATAGGAAGTGTTCATGATGGAATGTGTATTATATGACAGAGAATGTATTGAATGCGGTGAATGCCGCTGTGATCTTGACCCGGATAAAATCTGTGACAACTGCATGCAGTGCCTGCATTCCGGGGCGGACTACAACGGAATTCTTGTTTCCGGCATTCAGCTGGAACATGAATATGAATCATCCGGGGAGAATCAAGATGGCATACTGTGATATCGGACTGAATCTATTCTGCCGGCAGTTTCCTGATCCTGACAAGGTCATTCGTGAAGCCCAGATTCATGGGATTACATGCATTCTGACCGGTTCTGATGATGAGGAAAACCATCTTGTTGCGGAATATGTATCCAGCCATTCTGGCGTCTTCGGAACTGTCGGCATTCATCCGCATCAGGCGGATCATCTGACAAATGAGGCTTTGAACTTCATCCGTTCATCTCAAAGCCTGAAGGGAATTGTTGCGGTTGGCGAATGCGGACTGGACTATGACAGGATGTTCTCCAAAAAAGAGAACCAGCTGCGCTGTCTTGAGCATCACATTGAGATTGCTGAAGAGACAGGAAAGCCAATGTTTCTGCATGAAAGAAATGCTTTCCATGATTTGCGGGAGATGTTCCGCCGGCATCCGGGGCTTTGCTCCCGCTGCGTGGTCCATTGCTTTACCGGCAACCGCCAGCAATTGTCCGATTATCTGGATATGGGGTTCATGATCGGTATTACAGGCTGGATCTGTGATGACAGAAGGGCAGGGGATTTGCGTGAAGCAGTGTCCATCCTGCCCCTGGACAGGGTTATGATTGAAACCGATGCGCCATACCTTACGCCCAAAAATGTACCCGGACTGAGCCGAGTCAATGATCCGACCAATATTCGATATGTTGCTCATGATCTCGCAGTTTATATGCATGTCGATGAGGAAGAACTCAAAGATCGGGTGCTGAAAAACACTGCCTCTTTTTTCAACATTCCCATACAGGATCTCACATTGGAAGTGTCTGCGCAATGATTGTTTCCCTGGTGCTGCTCTTTTTGGTATTACTCTATCTGTATCTGATCCGCCCGAGGTTTCCCCGTCGAGATCTGAATGCGTTTCGATCGTTTCTGTATGCACACAGAGGACTCTGGAATGCCGAAATGCCGGAAAACAGTCTTCCTGCTTTCCGTGCTGCTGTGGATCACGGTTATGGGATTGAGCTGGATGTCCAGCTGACAGGCGATCATCAGCTTGCTGTCATTCACGACCGCGACCTCATGCGCATGTGCGGACAGCAGGCAAACATCCAGAGGATCACGCTTGAGGAGGCGAAATGCTATTCGCTTGCAGATACGACAGAGACGATCCCATCCCTGGAAGAAGTGCTTGCGGTGATCGGAGGCCGAACGCCCCTGATTATTGAGATCAAGTCCTGTCCTGAAATCAAGCTGCTTTGCGAAAAAACCGCGTGTCTCCTTGACCACTACCCGGGGCTCTTCTGTGTGGAAAGCTTCCATCCTGCTGCTGTTGCCTGGTTTCGGAAGCACCGCCCTGACTGGATTCGCGGTCAACTGGCCTTCAGTCCGATTGGGGGAAAGTATCCGAAAAAGCCGATGTATTGGGGGCTCTCCACCCTGATTCAGAACGTCATGGGCCGGCCTGATTTTATTGCCTATGATACAGAGACAGAGAACAATGTACCGTTTATCCTGATACGGAAACTGTATCATCCATGGACTGCAGGCTGGACGATTTCGAACCAGGGAGAGTTTGAACGCTGCAGAGAAAAGTATGACCTCCTGATTTTTGAAAGATTTCTTCCGCGGTAAACAGGCCGTGCAAAAGATTGGAAGATCTCTCTGGGCAGCGGCCTTTTCCTTTGTATTTTTCCTGTATTTGTACTTCGGTAGAGATGCTTCCGGCATGTACGCTGCCCTCTTAAATGCGCTGATTTGCGTATTTCCGGCTTTCCCAAAGAGCATGAGATGGTCTTTCTGATTATCTTGACACAGAAAAGATTTTGCCTATAATGATGTCGAATTGAATACAAGCGTTCTTCAGGGCGGGGTGCAAATCCCCACCGGCGGTATAGCCCGCGAGCCGAATGGCTGATCCGGTTGGATTCCGGAGCCGACAGTATAGTCTGGATGGAAGAAGAGCATGCGCATTTTGATCGTCTTCCTCCTGAATCACGCTCGTTTCAGGAGGTTTTTCTTTTGCAGCGCTCAGTCAGTACAGCCCGCCGAAATCCCGGACAGGGGCCGGCATACAAACCGTATCTGTTTCTACTGCCAATGGTGATCTTTGCTGTTGGATTCATCTATTATCCATTTGTAAAAACGATTCTTGACTCCTTTTCTGTCGTGAATTTTAAAGGTGAGATCACAGGATTTGCCGGACTTGAAAATTATCGCTACATGATTTCAAGACGCGAGTTTGCGATCGCTGTTCAGAACACCCTGAAACTCATGCTGATCAATGTCCCGGTCACGGTTGTGCTGACCTGCTGCTTTGCCTGGTTTACCGCCAGACCCAGAATCCTCAACAGCATCAGCGAAACCCTGTTTTCGATTTCGATGGCTGTCTCCATGTCAACGGTCACGCTCATCTTCAAAGTCATGCTGAATCCCACAGTCGGCATCGTGAATTATCTTCTTGGGATTGACTGCGGGTGGTATACCGACCGGCATACAGCGATGTCCGGCATCCTTCTGCTGACAATCTGGATGGGCATCGGATTCAACTATCTATTGTTTCTTTCGGCATTCCGAAGCATTCCTGCCGACATCCTTCATTCCGCAACACTCGACGGGGCAGGAAGATGGTCATGCTTTTTCCGCATTCAGCTGCCGCTTGTTTCACCCACGATGCTGTATGTCATGTGCACAAACATGATTCAGGCCATGATGACGTCCGGACCTGTACTGATTCTTACACAGGGAGGGCCCAGCCGCTCCACAACAACGCTCATTTATCTGATGTACACCTCCGGCTATCGCTCTTCCAATTATTCGCTTGCGGCCTGCGTCAGCATCTTTACGTTTGTCCTTACGCTGGGCTTTACTGTTCTCACACTGGTTGCTGATGCAAAGAAAGTGGAATATACATGAAAACAAAAAACAATTTCAAAATAGGAAATCTGCTGGCATCGCTCGGATGCATCATGATTGGACTGCTGATCCTATTTCCTCTGCTCTACGGTTTCTTTGGATCGTTTAAGAGCGCGCATGAGTTTGCGTCATTTCCACCGACATTCTTTCCGAAATCCTTTGGTTACCTGGATAATTTTGCCGCCGTGTTTCAGCAGGTGCCCGTGGGAAGGTTTTATCTGAATTCCATGATCGTTGCTCTGGCGACCGCAACCGTGCGGCTGATCCTTGCAACGCTCGCTGCCTACGCGTTTGCATTCTTCAACTTTCGTGGAAAGCGTATCCTGTTTGTCTTTCTTCTGGGAACCATGATGCTTCCTGCGGATACGCTGCTGATCACAAACTATCAAACGATCTCGCATCTGGGATTACTGGATACATATCTTGGAATGAGCATTGTTTCCTTTGTGGGCGCTTCACAGATGTTTATGCTCAGGCAGAGATTTCTGTCTTCACCGATTGCACTGCGTGAAGCCTCACAAATCGATGGATGTGGAGATATCCGATTTCTTGTCAGTATTCTTGTGCCAACCTCATGGCCGCTGATGGTCACCCTGTTTCTGCAGTCTTTCGTTGCTTCCTGGAACACGTATTTATGGCCGCTTCTGGTCACGAATACCAATGAAATGCGCACCATACAGGTGGGGGTGACGATGCTGACCAGCATTGAAGCCACTAACTACGAAACCATCCTTGCCGGTGTTACGGTCGCTCTGCTCCCGGCCGTCATATTCTTTATCATTCTTCGCAGGAGCATGACTGGCGCGATGTCCTCAAGCGGTTCGCTTGTAGGTTAATCAATATTTGATTTAGGAGGCATTTGTCATGAAAAAATGGTTTGTTATCGCTCTTTTGGCGGTGATGATGCTCTGCACGATCAGTGCTCAGGCGGAAAACACCAAGATTGTATTCTGGCATTCCATGTCTGAGGAAGCAGGAACCCTGATGGACAGTTATGTGAAGTCCTTCAATGAAACCATCGGAAAAGAACAGGGGATTGAAGTCGAAGCCGTTTTTCAGGGAACCTATGCAGAATCTGTGACAAAAATGAATTCGGTTCTTTCGGCCGGACAGGATGAAACACTTCCGGATGTCCTTCAGCTGGATGCGACAGGAAAAGTATCGTATCTTGCAGCAGAGGCGGCCTATACAGTGGATGAAGCGATGAAAGACCATCCTGAAACCGATCTTTCCGGGTTGCTTGCTCCGGCAATGAGCAACTGGTCTCTTTCCGGAGTCCAGCTTGGCCTGCCGTTTGCTACGTCGACGACGGTCCTGTATTACAATAAAACCGCCCTTGATGCTGTCGGTGCACAGGCTCCTGATACCTTTGCGGATATCGCTGCACTCGCTGCGCTCATTCCGACCGAAGGCGATACCGTGATTTATGCGTCGGTACCCAACACACCGACGCTGGCGAACTGGCTTGGACAGATCGGGAGCAATCTTGTCAACTATCACAACGGATCCGAAGGCACGGCAGATGCTTTGGACTGCCTCGAAAACGGCGCGCTTGTGACTTTTCTGACGGAATGGAAGAATCTGTATCTTTCCGGCGCTCTTTCCAATACTTCAGGTTCCACCGATGCATTTGTTGCCGGCAAGCAGCTCATGATGACGTCCTCGTCTTCCAACGTGACGTCACTGCTTGAAAAAGTGGGAGATACCTTTGAAGTAGGCGTTGCCGGCTATCCGCGAGTGAATGCCGAGGCAGCCCATGGCGCGACGGTGAATGGTTCCTGCCTGGTCATGTTTGATCACGGTGAGGCTAAGAAAAATGCGGCCTGGACGTTTATTCAGTACCTTACATCCAGTGAAATCCAGGCAGATTTTGCCCGCGGAACGGGATATATACCTTCGAATCAGAAAGCAACTGAGAGTGATGTCTGGAAAGAACTCGTCAAAGAATTTCCGCAGTATGAAGTTGCACTGACGCAGCTGATGAACACACCGGATACGATGCGTTCTGTCACTGTGGGACCCTCTGCAGACTTCTATTATGCCATTATGAATGACATGACGGATTATCTTGATGCAGACATGAGCCCGGATGAAGGAGCAGACCTGATGGCTGAGGACCTGGGTGGTCTCCTTGAACAGTATAAACGGGCCAATCAGTAAGAGGGAATGATTCATGGAGATTTCTACGTCGACCAATATCTGCGCATTCCAGCGCGGCAGAGAGCGTCTTCCTGTTGAATTCTCAATTGAAACCTGCGCAAAGGCCGGATATCGGGTTCTTGATATGAATTTCTGCATCTGTATGAATCCGGACAGCCCTATGCGTACAGATCAGTGGAAAGAATATGTGCAATCGATTGGCGAACTTGCCGCTTCCTACGGCATCCGCTTCAATCAGTCTCATCTCCCGTATTATGACGTGGACAAAGAAAAGGGGAGTGAGAAAGCAGAAATCATGGAAACGCTGATCACGCGTTCGATCATTGGCTCCTCCATGCTTGGTGCCAAATGGGCCGTCACGCACCCATTTACAGTCTATGATGCTGCACAGAATATGCGTATGAGTAGGGAAGCCAATCTTCATTATTATTCGAAACATTTGGAAACTGCAGAGAAATACGGTGTTGGCATTGCGCTGGAAAATGATTTCGAATACAACAGACATCAGCCCATGCAGAGAATCTATTGTGCCAGTGCGTATGAATTAATTGATCTGTGTGATGCGTTTCACAACCCTGATCATGTCGGTATCTGCTATGATTTTGGGCATGGGAATCTGACTGGAGGGTTCCATCGGCAGAATCTCCATGCGATCGGCTCCCGGCTGAAAGCTGTGCATATACAAGACAATCATGGAGAAACGGATGAACATCTCATGCCATTTTATGGATCCATCGACTGGCAGGATGCTATGGCAGGCCTTGCAGATATTGATTTTCAGGGTGATCTGACCTTTGAAATCCAGGAATGGGGACGTTATCTGCCCAAAGAAATGAAGCACACCATAGCAGAGCATTCTCTGGTGATCGGACAAAAACTCCTGGAATACGTTGAATTGGCTAGAAATAACCGGTATCAGCTGCAGTAAGTCAAAAGAAAAATCCGTCGAATGTTCGGCGGATTTTTCATATGAATTGAATGAAGAATTACGAATCCGGATGCTCTTCGGTAGATTCCTGCGTGCTTTGCTCAGAATGATCGACTTTTTCATCCACACGCTCCGGAAGATGAACATATTGTGCAGCCATCCTGCGCCTTGCATCGGTCATATCTGCATAGTGTTTTCTGGTCGTGTCCACGGATGAATGTCCCAGCATATCTGCCACAAGATAAATATCACCGGTTTCATGATATAAATTGGTGGCATAGGTGGACCTGAGCTTATGAGGACTGATCTTGGGTTTCAGCGGCGCAGCAACCGAGGCGTACTTTTTCACGAGCTTTTCAACGGCACGCTGCGTGATTCTGCGCTTCTGTATGGATAAGAACAAGGCATCTTCATGTCCTGGCAGCGTTTCTGTTTTGAGTCTTTCTTCAAGGTATTCGCCAATCGCCGTGGCAACTTCAGGCGGGAAATACAAAACAACCTGATTTCCACCTTTTCTGGTCACAAGAAAAGCATTTTCTTCCATATTAATATCAGAGATATTAATACCGACACATTCAGAAACACGGATTCCTGTACCGAGAAACAGCGACAGAATGGCATAATCACGTTTACTGGTCAGTTTCTGATATCTCTGCTGGCCTTTGGTGAGCGCATCTCCGGTCTCAGCCTGTGCAAGCATGCGCTGCATTTCTTCCGCATTCAGCCTCAGAATCGGTTTTTCGTGAATTTTGGGCAGCGGAACCAGTAAGGTTGGATTTGAAGGAATACGGCGTTCCTTAAAGAGATAATCGTACCAGGAGCGGATGGAGCAAAGCTTCCGTTTGATCGCGCGTTCGTGATTGACGGTTGCTTTAGGCAGACCATTGGCTTCAATGCGATCTTCATCCCGATAATAATAGGTAAGATATTCAATGTAGGCCGTCAGATCCGATGCAGAGATTTTCGCAAGATCATCATCCGTCCATTGAGTCGGAGTTTTTTCAGTGAAAGGAATGCGTTCACGGTTCAGATAGAAAACAAAGGTGCGCATGTCAATGGCATAGGCCAGTCTGGTGAATGTACCGGTTGTGACTGCGATATGTCGGAGAAAATCCATACATGATTTCGGCAGATCGCGGCAAATGGATCGAATCTGTTCAATGCGTTTTGCATCAATCTCTTCGCGGTATGTCATGGGGATTTTCACCTCCAATCTCCCCTGGCTGTTTTTTGCCCCTTAACTATTCGTGAAACTATGGTTTAGCGAATAGTTGTAGAAACATCTACCCCACGGAAAACAGTGTTCCGTATCAATGAACCATCCGTTTCCAGCAGTGCATCGGAATGAATGTGAACTGGAATCATTTTGAACGAAATACCCGGCACATATCTGCCGGGTATCATTCGTTTAGGAATTGCGGAGTTTTAAGATCTTATCGAGTATGACAAAAGCCAGCTGACTCTTGGACATCTTAGGAATCGGTTCCATTTCCTCACGTGTTATCAGCGTGACGATATTGGTATCCGTGTTAAACCCTGCTCCAGGCATCGTGACATCATTGGCTACGATCAAGTCAAGATTTTTCTTTTCCAGTTTTTTCATGGCATGATCTGTGAGCTTTTCGGTTTCAGCAGCAAATCCGACCAGAGTCTGTCCCTGCTGCTTCCGACGTCCGACTTCAGCCGCGATATCCGGATTTTCGACCATACGCAGTACAACGGGTTCTCCGCTCTGTTTTTTCATTTTCTGAGAGTAAGTCTCTTCAAACCGATAATCACACGGAGCGGCTGCCTGAATCACAATATCCGCCTTGCTGCATTCAGAAACGACTGCGTCATACAGATCCTGTGTGGTTTTGACGGAAATGGAATGTGTAACAGCAGGCTGCGGGACAGATGTGCTGCCCTGAACAAGTGTTACCTCCGCTCCCCGTTCCATGGCAGCTTCAGCGAGAGCAAAGCCCATGCGTCCGCTCGATTCATTGGTAATAAAACGAACCGGATCCAGGTACTCACGCGTTGCACCGGCGGTGATCAGCACATGCAGACCCTGCATATCTTTCGGACGTTCGAGGAGTTGCACGATTTCCTGTTCAATTTCACAGGGTTCACTCATTCGGCCGGTCCCGGTATCACCGCAGGCCAGTTTTCCACCTTCAGGTCCAATCACATGAATTCCACGTGATTTCAGAATCTGCATGTTGTCCTGGGTCGCCTGTGCGGTCCACATACCTGTATTCATGGCCGGAGCAATCAGAATCGGTGCTTTCGTAGCCAGAATGGTTGTCGAAAGCATATCATCCGCAATACCATGTGCCATTTTCGCAATGATATTGGCTGTTGCCGGTGCGACCACAAAGAGATCAGCAGCCTGAGCAAGCGCAATATGCTTCACGTTCCAGGTTTCCGGACGATCAAAGGTATCTACAATGCACGGTTGTCCGCTCATCGTGGAAAAAGTGAGCGGTGTGACAAACTCTGTTGCGTTCTTGGTCTCAATCACATGGACGGTATATCCGCGTTTGCGCAGTCTTGATACAAGTTCTGCACTTTTATACGCAGCGATCCCACCCGTCACGCCCAAAACAACGGTTTTAGAATCCATAACGGATTACTCCTCGTCGGTATTTGTGGGTTTGTCGTAAGTGACCAGTCCCCTATTGATTTCTTCAACAGCGATTCCAAGGGGCTTCATATCCTTGTCTTCGATCAGAGGCTGAGCACCAGCAACGAGCTGACGACCACGCTTTGCAGCTTCAACAACCAGTGTGTAACGGCTATCTGCATGATCCAGGAGTTCAAGGACGTTAGGTTCAACGATAGACATATTTGTTCCTCCTTATATCAACCGGCATTAAGGAGCCGGGGCCTGTCAGTTTTTAGAATGATCCGGACGCTTCTCAGGAATAGTTGGAATAAAACGGGAAGACTTCATTTTTTCTGCTGTAACAATACATTTCAGATGATCGAAAGCCGTTTCGAGATCATCATTGAGAAGAAGGTACTGATACTCGCCCATTTTCTGGATCTCCCCGCGAGCATTGTGCACACGTCTCTGAATTTCTTCTTCTCCCTCTGAATTCCTCTTGTGAAGGTGGTCAAGCAGATCCTGATAACTCGGTGGATAAATAAACACGCTGACACAGTCCGGGGCTTTTTTCATCACAGCTAATCCGCCCTGCACATCGATATCAAGGATCACATTGATGCCTTTTGCAAGACGCTCTTTCACTTCACTGAGCAAAGTGCCATACCTGTGTCCATGTACCGTTGCATATTCAAGAAATGCATTTTCCTGAATATATTTGTCAAACTGTTCATCATTGATGAAATAATACTGAACACCATTTGTTTCATAGTAACGCATTTCGCGGGTTGTACAGCTTACTGAAAAAACAAATGTAGGATCCGACTGCATGAGCCGCTCAATGAGTGTCCCCTTACCTGCACCTGCCGGGCCGGAAACAACGAGAAGCATTCCCTTGCGTTCTTCTGCCATTCTCCCATTCACCTTTCTTATTCCTCGTGATCGATGAGTCCTTTATTGCTCCTGTCTTCAATTCGTGCTGCCATGGTTTCCGGCTGTAGCGGTGATAATACAACATGACCGGAATCCATGATCAATACTGCCCGCGTTTTTCTTCCACAGGTTGCATCAATCACACGGGTCTCATCCCGGGCATCCTGAACAAGGCGGCGAATCGGAGCGGAGTCTGGACTGACAATTGCAAGAAGCCGGTCAGCATTCACAGTGTTTCCATATCCAACATTGACTAACCGCAAACCAATCACTCCACATTCTGTACCTGTTCGCGCATTTTTTCAATCTCGGATTTCAGATTGACCACATACTGAGCAATTTCGGCATCCATTGCCTTTGAACCGATTGTATTGGCTTCACGGTTCATTTCCTGGATCAGAAAATCCATTTTCTTTCCGATTTCACCCTGTGCATCAAGATACACATGCATTTGGTGAAAATGCGAAGAGAGTCTTGAGAGTTCTTCATCGATTGCACACTTATCTGCAATCAATGCGACTTCCTGTGCAATGCGTGCAGGATCAATGTTTTCCACCTGCAGGGATTCCAGACGGCTCAACAGCTTCTGACGGTATTGAGCTGGAATCTGCGGCGCTTTTTCAGCTATGGCCAGCCGGAGTTTCTCAGCTTCACCAAGATGATAAGCCAGATCTTCTCTGAGATGAGCCCCTTCCTGCAGACGCATATCCACGACCTGCTGAGTCGCTTCCTGTAACGCATCTGCAGCCAGTTTTGCGACAGCCTCTGGATCCATACTGCTTTCACTGACGGTGCATACACCTTGTAAAGACAGCAGCTGTCCAGCTGTTAACCCGTTTTCACAGTGGTTCAAGTCAGCAATTTCCTGGGCTTTCTCATAGTATGCAGCAGCCAGCCCTGTATCAATCGCAACCTGCCCCTGGCCCGCACCAATTCTCTTCACAGTGACAATGATATCCAGATGTCCGCGGATCAGATGCTTCGCAATTTCCTTGCGCACAGTGTCATGAAGGAAAATCAAATCATTGGAAAGCTTGACAGATAAGTCGAGGAATCGATGGTTTACACTTTTAATGTCTATGGTGACATCCCATACACCATCTGTCCCATGGCCGCGTCCGCAGCCTGTCATGCTACGCAATCTGCTTCCCCCCTTTGAAATGACTGCACAGATAATTATATCATACCAAAACACCACGGGCAAGCATTCTGAAAGCAGATAAAGCCTTCCGGGTTTCAACCTCCACAGAACCTGACAGCCTGGTTTCTCCCTGTTGTCCTGCGCAGAGATTAACTCTGTTTCTCAGCAAATCAGGGCAATACTTGAGATTTTTATATGGCATGATCGTTGTGGGGGGCCTTTCCATTGCTATTTTTGAAAAAATGAGAATAATCCACTTTCTTTTTGAAAAACCGCTTGCATTTTATGTGCTTTCATGCTAATATTTCGTGCGGTGATTTTTTAGTCATCAAGTTGATTTGGGAGGTGAAAGAGTTGCCTAATATTATGTCCGCTAAGAAACGCGTTAAGGTCAGCGCCAAGAAGGCCCTGCAGAATCGTATGGTGAAAAACGGAGTGCGTACTTCCCTTAAGAAGTTCGGTGCCGCTGTTGCTGCCGATCCCGCCAATGCTGGTGCTCAGCTGAATGAGACCACCTCCGCGATTGACAAGGCTGTTGCGAAGGGTGTTATCCATAAGAATGCAGCTAACCGTAAAAAGGCTCGTCTGGCAAAGCAGCTTGTTAAGGCCGCAGTATAAATGCTGATTGATAACTCCTTTTCCTGTCGGAGAGGGGTTTTCTTTTGCAATAAAAAGGCGTCTGAATCAGACGCCTTTTTTCATGTCCTTGTTCTGTGACGTATAATTGCCAAACTGATGCATGCAACGGCGAAAATGATAATCCAGCTGCATGGATACACTGGCTGTCCTGTTGGTGCCGGAACAGTAATCTGTTTATCCTGAATTGAAATGTATGTCAGTTCAGGGCTTCCCCGCATCTCTTTGAAGGCATTATGCTGTGGATCGTTCCAGAAATAGACTGTTCCCGTTTTCAGGGCACCTTCCAGAGGTGCTGAAAGCGGCTGGACAGACAACTCGAGGTCATATTCATCCAGTCTGTCACTGATCTGAAGGTGATCCTCGTCGAAAACATCAATATGATACTCCAGTCCCCCACCCGATGGTATATACAAAACATGTTCAGCCCCGGGGCCAAGCGTCAGGGAATACCTGCCACTTTCCGGAAGTATATATGTCCCTGACCATTCAGATTCGGTAAGGACAGGTTGTCCATATCCGCCTTCACTGATCGATAAGGTGAAAGTGTAAACTCCATTTTCGCTGCTATTCCTGATCTGGAGGTAAGCCGGATGCTCATCCTGACTAAAATCATACAAGACATAAAGCTGTTTATCCAGACCGATATTTTTGGTTTTACCGCTTTCAGTATTCTTTTGTTTGATGACGGTATACGCATTGATGAACCAGGGAAGCTCAGACAACATCTCCATGTTTTCAGTGCTTACAATCCCTGCGGTTCCAACTGCATACATGACAAATGGATAATAGACAGGCATGCCGTCGTTTCCCAATACGGCCCAATGGGGATCGCGGAGAGCAGGCTGTATATATTCCTGGTCATTACAAAAGAAAGATTCGACTGCATTGCCGTTTTCAAAAAGGTCCAACTGACTTGCAGGAATTGGAGTCAACGTCCCATTCTGGACACTGGCATAGCATACATTTATCGGGCGTTCCTTGAGAGAATACAGGAAGAAAATCTGCTGTGGGCTTTTCAGCACATTCATCTTGGTTTGACCCATATACATAACACTGATTCCGTCGACACCATTCATAATCTTTGATATTTCCTTGTATTTTGTGCTGTTGCTCAGGTTGGCTGTCGAATCACAGCGTCTGATTGAGAACAGCGCATAACGCTCATCTGCTTCTGCCCTGGGGTCGAAATCCTGTATATTTGTCCGCTGGTCAGAAACAACGATGGGCTGTACATTCCATTCTTCATCCCTGTCTTCATATCCAACGGCGGTCCGTTCAATCACATGTACTGGCCAGGTGCGAGGATTCTCAAAGAAAATGAAATATAGAGCATCCGTTTCCTTCAGGTACACATTCCCTGAATTGACACTGATTCCCCAGGGTGTATTTTGTAAACCCGTGATGATTGTTTCAGCTTTCTCCTCAAACGAATTTCCATAATAAGCACTGTCCAGTGAGACAGACTGGAGAACACTGTCGATCAAAGTAGCTTGTTTCAATGCCTGGATTGCAGTCAAGCCTTCGAAGGGCATGGTGGCACATGAAACAGAGATTCGCTCAGCTTTCTGCCATTCGAGGCGTTCTACAGGTCCCGCATCTGGCACATTTTCTATGATATGAAAGGGTATTTCCCGGATGGCAGGAAAATAGGCATACGCAATGGCAAATGCCGGGTCCAGTTCGATCTGTTCTTCGTCCAGGAATATACCTGTCCATGTGTATGAAAGCGTCTGGCTGGTATAGATTTTTTCATGCTGGAAACCCTCTTCAGAGTCCAAATGGCCGAATAGAATCTCATGACATTTCAGCTCATTGATCTTATCAGGAGTCAGTGGTTGTCTATTTCCAATATCCGTGATTTGCGTGCCAAAATCCAGACAGATACTTTCGTATTCTTCATTTCTCCAGATGTCATCCCTTAGTATATATTGGCCGTTTGTAGTAAATTCAAATACATGTACAGGAATTTGCACTGATTTTGGGCAGCAGAAAATGACCATTGTCTGTCCCGGACCTATTGGGTGGAGCACATGATCTGACAGCTTGACTTCCCACCGGATGAGGGCATGATCCGGATCCGCCGTTTTCTGAATGTGGTTGATTCTTTCTATTTCCTGTGCCTCAATTGATTCAAAAGCAATCGTCATGTCCTCCGGAAGCATGCTTATATCCAGGTATTGGTACACACACACTGAATTGAGCAGGTTTGTATTCACTGGGAATGAAGACAGCGGAATCTGCAGACTTCCTTCGACCATTTCTGCCTCTTGATATTTTCCTAATGTGTATGTCATCAGTTTGACATACAGTACCTCCTGCCAGACTGCATATAAATGGTTCTCATATCCGGCGGAAACCTGAATGGAATGATCCTGGGATATATTGAGGGAAGCAGGGGAATCACTCCATCCAAGAAAAATGTAATCTTCACGGACTAATTCTCCCTCAAAGTGTGTATCAAGATTACCTGCCAGCAATTCAATACGTTCTGTGTCATCATTTTCATTCTGATAGTGCAGATATACGCATGGACTCTTCTCATTTCGTATCTGAATGACGCCATTCTCTGACAGGGTCAGTCCCAGTGATTCGGCTTTCCCCTGCCCAAGCTGTGTAGTTTCTGTAACCGTGATTTCCGCGTTCTCCCCAACCTCCAGCGTCCAGGGAAAGCCTGGAACCGAATAACCATCTTCGACCTCAGTTTCATAGAGTGTATACGTCATTCCGTTTTCCAGAATGCCTTCTTCCGATGAGAGGATATGGACAGCATTCATATCTGAAACCCATACAGACTCTTCATTTTCATTGTACAGGACAAGTTTGCCTGAAACTGGTAAACCAGTCTGGACATCCAGAATGTGAAATGCAAGATCATTCCCTGAAAATGCTGATGTTTGCAGCGAATGTAATGCCGGAACGTTTTCATTCAACTCCGGAAGGACCACGACCAACTGTTCATCTGTTTGCAGCATGCTTTCACGCTCGGTGATGTCCATGGCCAGTCTCATTCTGTTTTCCTGACTGCCAGGTGTCTCTTCTGAATAATCCTCCTGATTCATCTCCAGCGTAGAATAAAAGGTTCCTTTTTCTGTTCGAAAGACCTGATGAATCTCCGGTGAAATCCTCCCATCTTTATAAACGCTGAGGCTGCAGCAGCCAAATGCGCCAAGCAGCTGCGCATCCATTAGTTGCTGCCTGATACTGTCTGTATGCTCTCTCACGTGTCCTGTGGGTATTCCTGAGGGCAGCTGTACATGATAACGGTTCTGGAATTCTTCGGCATCATACAATCTGTCCCCGACCTTGTACAGGACTTTGATTTCATAATGATCTGAGAGAGAGTTTTGTATTTCATCCGGTGTAATCAGAAGCTCTGTGCTCTGTGTAATCGCAAACAATGAGAAATGGTCTGTGCGAAACAGTATTTCTGTTCCATTCCAGGCCGTATCAAGTTTATCCCACCCATCTTCACCAAGATGATACACAGTGCAAGGTATATCGGATGGAATCGTCACAGAAAGCGGCTGTTCATACGGTTGGAATTCACTTCCATCTCCAAGCTGTACCGACAGGTCAAGCATATTGGACCCTCTGTACTCTGCAATGGCTTTCGCATTTTCCGGAATGCAGCCTTTGATGCATATGGATGTTGACCCACATAGGACATGCAGTTCATGCAAACAATCCGCCCCAGCAGTGCGCATGACAGGAATGAAATAGAGAAAAGCGCAGAAAAAGCATGCCAGAATCCTCATTGCTGCAGATCTTTTCCTCTGTATTTTCTTGTCCCCTGTTATTGCTTTTTCCTTTTTCAATTCCATATGCATCCTCCTGTGACCGTAAAACGAATCCCTGACAGCAGCAGGGTTATGCTGTCAGGGCCAAGGTCACAGATTGAATCCTGCATCAAAATGCAGCCCTGCGGATTCAATCATCGTTGATAGTCTTAGTGATTGAAAGCAATTCAATTATTCTTCGGCAGTTTCTTCTCTGCGCCTTCTAAACAGAACTGCAAAGAAAAATGCAAAGCCCAGAATCATCACGTAAGGTGCAATGTGGCGGACGATACCGGTTGGCGAAACGGAATTCAATTGATTGATATAAGTAATCTGTGTGTTTGCATCGGTGAGGGCAACTGTTGTTAAATATGCGCTTGGTGCAGAGGAAGGCCAATCCGTCAGATTCAGCTCGCTGTGCGTGGCCTTAACGCCCGGAGCGGTAGAGGTTGAGTCCGTAAGAACTGCATTCGTTTTATTTTTGATTTCAATCTGGTAGGTGTCACTGGTATTGTTTGTTTCTTCTGTCGTAATTCTTCCATGTACATTTAGTCCAATCACATGGAAAACCTCATTGTGTTTCAGCAGGGTTGCGCATGCTGTAGGAGTCACTTCAGTGAGCTCTGCGCCCGTGGAAATCGTGCCTTTTAAAGTGAAAAAGTGAATGCCCTGATTCTCAATGTTCACAGCAACAGGAAATTCATGCGTTGCGTCGGCCATGTTGCCTTTGACTTGTGTCGTCACGCAAGTATTAAATGTCGGATAAAGGTCACCTGCAGGCGATGTTGGGTTTGCACTTAGAGTTACATCCTCAGGATTATTCGAAACAAACTCGCTGAGTTTTTGTGTACTCGCAGTAATGTTTTCATTCTCGTTAAAGAAGGAATAGCCCTGGATTTCGAGATTGCCTGCTGTTTTTTCTGTGCCTTCTTTATACGCAACGTAAATATCGAGATAATAGGTTGTGATATACTTTGCTTTCCTGATGATGCCGGCATTATACAGTGTGGCATCCGAGGTGGTGTCAGTAATGACGTACCTGTATAC
>R21__coassemble_822_pt1 | contig 23687 bp, 17 predicted proteins | sample R21__metabat2_high_PE_034 | metagenome-assembled genome bin R21 | reverse complement strand
AAAATCATTTACAGCAAGTATGCCGGAACCGAAGTCAAAATCGACGGCGAAGAGCTGATCATCGTCCGTCAGTCTGATATCCTGGCAACCGTGGAATAAGTCGAGAGGAGTTTGCATTATGGCAAAGCAGATTAAATACGGCGAAGATGCACGCCGCAGCCTTGAAAAGGGTGTCAATGCCCTGGCTGATACCGTAAAAATTACCCTTGGACCGAAGGGCCGCAATGTTGTGCTTGACAAGAAGTACGGTGCTCCCCTGATCACCAATGACGGTGTGACCATCGCCAAGGAAATCGAACTGGAAGATCCTTTTGAGAACATGGGTGCTCAGCTGGTCAAGGAAGTTTCCACCAAGACCAACGATGTCGCCGGTGACGGCACCACCACTGCAACCCTGCTGGCTCAGGCCATCATCCGTGAAGGTCTGCGCAACCTGGCTGCAGGTGCCAATCCCATGGTTCTGCGCAAGGGCATTGAGGCTGCCACTGAAGCAGCTGTCAATGGTCTGGCCAAGCTGAGCCAGCCGATTTCTTCCAAGCAGGCTATCGCCCAGGTCGCTGCAAACTCTGCCGGCGATGCAACCATCGGCCAGCTGATTTCCGATGCTATGGAAACCGTGGGCAACGATGGCGTGATTACCGTTGAAGAAAGCAAGACCATGTCCACCGGCATGACCACCACCGAAGGCATGATGTTCGACCGTGGATATGCTTCTGCATATATGGTCACCGACACTGAAAAGATGGAAGCTGTTCTGGATGATCCGGTCATCCTGATCACCGACAAAAAGATTTCCAACATTCAGGAAGTTCTGCCTCTCCTTGAGCAGGTCGTGCAGACCGGCAAGAAGATGCTGATCATTGCTGAGGATGTTGAGGGCGAAGCTCTCTCCACCCTGGTTGTGAACAAGCTGCGCGGCACCTTCACCTGTGTTGCTGTCAAGGCTCCCGGTTTCGGCGACCGCCGCAAGGAAATGCTGCAGGATATCGCCATTCTGACCGGCGGCACGGTGATCTCTTCCGAAACAGGCCTCGAGCTGAAGGAAGCCACCCTGGATATGCTGGGTAAAGCCCGTCAGGTCAAGGTCAACAAGGAAAACACCACCATCGTTGGCGGCGCTGGCAACAAGGAAAGCATTGATGCCCGCGTTGGTCAGATTCGCGCTCAGATTGCTGAAACCACCAGCGATTATGATCGTGAAAAGCTCCAGGAGCGTCTTGCCAAGCTGGCTGGCGGCGTAGCTGTCATCCAGGTTGGTGCCGCGACCGAAGTCGAAATGAAAGAGCGCAAGATGCGCATCGAAGATGCTCTTGCTGCTACCCGTGCTGCTGCTGAGGAAGGCATTGTGCCTGGCGGCGGAATTGCACTGCTCAATGTGCTCTCCTATGTGAAGGATATTGAAAACAACTATTCCGGCGATGCCAAGACCGGTGTCCAGATCGTTCTGCGCGCACTGGAAGAGCCGATCCGTCAGATCGCTGCCAACGCCGGCGTTGATGGAAGCGTCATCGTTGAGAACGTGAAGAACTACAAGAAGCAGAATCCTGAGCAGACCAATTATGGCTATGATGCTCTGCATGACGAGTATGTCAACATGGTTGAAGCCGGCATCATCGATCCTACCAAGGTCACCCGTTCTGCTCTTGAGAATGCTTCCTCCGTCGCATCCATGGTTCTCACCACAGAATCCCTGGTTGCTGATATTCCTGCTCCCGAACCTGCTGCTCCCGCTGCAGGCGGTGCCGGAATGGGCGGCATGTATTAATTCATCAGCATTCAGCCCCGTGCATTGCACGGGGTTTTCTTATTTCCTTCTTTACATATTTTCAGAAACAGAAAGAAGCGGCCGAAGCCGCTTCTTTCTGTTTCCATATGATTTTTACTGAAGCTTTTCTCCACAGTTCATGCAGAATTTTGCACCAGGCGTAATGGGTTCGCCGCATTTCGGGCAAACACTGGCGGTCTGAAGCTTCTCTCCGCAGTTGGAGCAGAACTTGGCTCCGGCTGTGATCGGGTTGCCGCAGCTCGGGCAGAAACCTGCAAGTGCGGGCTGTGCCGGTGCGGGCTGTGCCGGTGCTGCCTGCTGAGGAGCAGCCTGATTGTTGTTCATGGCCTGCGTAAACATCTGTCCCATCGCAACGCCAGCGCCCATGCCTACACCCATTCCGGCAACGCTGCCCTGCTGATTGGCAGATTCGCGCATCGCTTCTGCAGCCTGATACTGCGTGTACTTGTTCAGATCGCCGACAACACCCATGGAAGTACGGCGGTCCATCGCCTTCTCGACTTCTTCAGGAAGAGAAATATTCTCGATCACGAAGGTGGCAAGCTGAACACCCAGGCCGGCAATCTTCTGGTTGATGGCCTGCATGGCAAAGTGTGCAAGCTCGTCATAGTTTGCAGCCAGATCCAGTGCAGGAATCTTGCTCTCAGCGATGGCATCACTCAGGCAGGACACCGTCTGACGCTTAATCTGATCTTCAATATCGGATACTTTGTAGGTGCTGTTTGTGCCAAAGCATTCCTTCAGCAGGCTCTCGGGATCGGTGACCCGGAAAGAGAAGGAACCAAAGCCGCGCAGACGAATGATGCCGAACTCAGAATCACGCATCATGACGGGATTGGCGGTTCCCCATTTGCGATCGAGGAACTGCTTGGTGGACACGAAATACACATCTGCCTTGAAGGGGCTGTTAAATCCGTATTTCCAGGACTTCAATGCAGTCAGGATCGGCATGTTGCTGGTCTGAAGCTCATACCTGCCGGGACGGAAAATATCGGCCAGCTGTCCTTCGTTGACGAAAATGGCAACCTGGCTCTCTCTGACGGTGAGCTGTGCACCCATCATGATTTCCTTGCCATTCATGTCATACTTGTGAACGATCGTGTCGCTGGTAGGATCAGTCCACTCGATAACATCAATCAGTTGTCCTTTTACAAAATCAAAAATGCCCATCTTTGTTTACCTCCTTTTTTTCTTAACGCTATTATACACCCTGATCTGCAAGACTCAAGAGATCGGGTCTTATTTCCTCAGATGCAATGCGCAGATCCATTCCCAGGAATTCCCTGACATGCTCAATGCCGGCCTGCGCATGATCGCGGACGATCTCCAGCATATGCTGTACACTGCCCGGCTGTTTTTCTCCAATCATGGGGCATGCCGTCAGGAAGAGCCGTTCCTCATCCACAACGGATACAAGAACACGCATTCCCTCTTTTTCTGCACCGAAAATATTCCGCATGACAACTTCCAGGCGATTCGCGCCGTCCTGCCATTTTCCCGCCAGATACCCATCCTCGGGCACACTCAGTTCCATCAGGACGCACGGGACTTCCGGATCCATTTTGCTGCGCAGAAGCAGCAGATTCCGAAGAATATCTGCTTTATTCTTCTCCTTGCCGCTGAGCAGTTTTCTGAAATACTCATGACGGCACATCTGCATCATTTCAGCTTCACTGTACCGGTCATTCGAGTAATCTGCACGTGTTTTATTCAGGATAGAACCGATGCTTTCAACGTCCACTGTGACCTGGTCCACAGTCACCTGGTCATTCTCAAGAATCATCGGGATCAGCGGATGATCATTCATAATTTCGATCATCCTTCTTTTTTCCTGTTCCGGAAGACTGATAATCATGCCGTCAACATGGTGCTTAGCCATCGTTGCCACTGCTTCGTCCGGGGACGTCGCAATCCGGGGTTCTTTGAATCCCAGCAATGTCCATGATGAAACGCCAGCAAAGGCATCCTTAACTTTCTGATTATGAGTCACCAGCAAAAGTTTGTACATTCTTTCAAACGTCAGTCCTTTCCCGATGGAATATCCTGGAAATCGCATATTTCCCTGAAGGGAAATACACGACATTGGAATTCATTATACAGGATTTCAGCGGATTGCACAATTCCCTTCTGAAAAAATCGACTTTCTGCCCAAAGAATCAAAAAGTGAAATCTCGCAGGGACAATCCACCGCTGTAAAACGAACATCAGCCGTCTGATTTTTCTTTTTTCCCAAAATAATAACTGCTCAGGATCTGATGGTTCAGAAACGGAGGAAGAATGTCATGAAGCAGCACCGCCAGATGCTGGTCAGGACTGGCCACGCGGAGGCGGAAAGGCATATGTTTCTTTTCCGAGGCATGGACCACCCTGCGTCCGAGCCGATCCGGATCGGAGCCATTCTGTTCATCATGATGGATTTTTCCTGTTCCTCTCCGGAAAAGATCCCCGTAGACTGAATCATCCTTCATGCCGCTTGTATGGCCTCTGTATGCTTCACTGCCGCTCCGATGGTCCCCGGGTTCAACGAGACAGACCTGAATGCCGAAGTCCTGAACTTCCATCTGCAGGCACTCTGCATAGCCTTCCACTGCATGCTTTGCCGCGGTGTATGCACTCTGGAACGGGATGCCCAGCAGCCCATTGATCGAGGAAAACATGATGATTTTCCCTTTCCCCTGTGCCCGCATGAGCGGCAGTACCGCCTGATTCATTCTGACCATCCCGAAAAAATCGGTATTCATGACTTTGCTGTACTCTTCCAGCGTTGTTTCTTCGCATGCTCCGAGCATCAGGATTCCAGCACAATGAACCAGACAGTCCACACTGCCGGAGATCTGTTTCGCATGCTCGACAAAGGCACGGATGCTGGCATCATTCGTCACATCCAGCGGAAAGCAGTACATGCCGTCTCTTTTTTCTTCCCTGAATGAACGGGCACCGGCAATGACGGTATGTCCCGCTTTCGCAAACGCCATTGCGGTATGCAGGCCCAGCCCGCTTGAAGCACCGGTGATCCAGACATTCATGTGCTCATCCCCTTCAGTACATGCTCAACCACCTGCTGTGAATGGGCGGCAGCGATTCGGGTGAATGTGGGATAATCCATCTCTGATTCCCCATTGGCGTGGTCGGAAATGGACCGGAGCACACCGCAGGGGACACTGTGCATATAGCATGCATGTGCCACAGCCGCGCCTTCCATCTCCACCGCTTTTGCGCCAAAGCGTTCATGGATCATTTTTCTGGTTTCTGCTTTGGAGATAAACTGGTCTCCTGTAGCAATAATGCCCTCGTGCACGCGCATTCCTTCAACACTTCCCGCAGCGCGAACCAGCATTTCTCTCAATTGCGGATCGCACGGGATCTCAATCAGACCGATCTTGGAGACATAGCCGACCGGGTCACCAATCGGAGATGTATCCATATCATGTTCGACTGCGGCAGTAGCGATCACCATGTCCCCAATACTGATCCCTTCCTCACCTGCCCCGGCCACACCCAGGTTCAGGATCCATTTCGGCTGGAAATGCAGAATCATGCTCTGCGCACACAGTGCAGCATTGATTTTGCCCGGTCCGCAGACAGCGAGGACCGTTTCCTGGCCAAACAGTTTTCCGTAGACAAACAGATCCATGCCGACCCGTTTTTCCTTTCTGTCCTGAAGCTTTTCCTCAAGCGCTTCCACTTCCACATTCATTGCACCGATCAGTCCGATCATTTTGCTTCCTCCAGTTCTCTTCCATTCAGGCATAAACGGGCAGCTTCCTGAATCACCCGTTCTGCCGCAGGCACATCCGTATGCTGTGACACAAAGCAGAAAATCACAGGATGCGCCGCATAAATGATGCCGACGTCATGTGTAATTCCGTCATCCTCACCTGTTTTATGTGCACAGCGGATTCCCCGGCTGTGCAGGTAAAACGGCATTTTTCCATTCAGTCTCTGGTTGGACAGAATCTCCAGCATGTTCTCTGATGCACACCTGCTGACCACTTTTCCCTCCATCAGGAGCGTCATCACGTGGGCCATATCTCCCGCAGAGATGCTGTTTTCAATGCCTTTTCTTGAAAGTTCCGGCATGAACAGCTTTCTCCGCAGAAAGGTATGACTCAGTCCGAGTGTGCTGCACATGGTCTGGATATGATCCTGTCCAAGCAGATCAATAAGCAGGTTGGTTGCCGTGTTGTCTGAGAGGATAATCATCAGTGTCACCAGATCCCCGATCTGAACGGATATGCCGTCATGGAGATACGTCAGTGCTCCGCAGCTGGGCAGTTTATCCTCTTTCCGGACTGTGATCTCCTTTTCAAAGTCCAGAATGCCCTCTTCTTTCTGTCGGAACGCCTCTGCCATCACCAGGATTTTGATCACACTTGCGGCCACAACCGGGGTATCCTTCCCCCATGATATTTCCTCGCCTGTCACTGTGTCCAAGATCACAAGCCCGATTTCCCCGGGAAGTGCCCGGACCATTTCAAGGATTTTTTCGGCCTCCTCTGTCATGACCATTTACACCTCCGCGCTCCGTCCCTGCCTGCCCAGATGAAAATCTGCCCGTTCCCGTCTGAAAGCGGGATGGTAGCAGGGGTCCTCCTGTTTTGCAAAGCGGCTCTGGATTTTCTCCAGATCCTCTGTGTCCCTTTGTGTCCCATGCAGCAGAAGCCCGGACCGCATGCAGACTGCTGCACCATGCGGGGTATATACATGGCAGAATCCCTTCTGTCCCAGGCGGATGCTCCAGTCCACTGCACCCAGACCACCCCGGTAGGCCGGGTCAAACGGAATCCAGTGATCGCGTCGGATCATGAAGCAGGCCCCGCTGACAGCCCCGACATTGTGTGCCTGCCGGAGCAGATTATGCCAGCCCCCGGCTCCAATCATCACGCCTTCCTGCCGGCACTGCGCAAAGCCGTTGAGCGGATAGGCAAACCCGGCATGCAGGATGCGTCCCCGCCTGTCTGTCAGGGCCGGTGTAACCGCACCGACGTCCTCTCTCTGTGCATACATCAGCATTTCCCGGATCATATTCTCCGGGATCTGTTCAATCGTCCGGTCCACAAACAGCAGCACATCTGCATTCGACTGTGCAGCCGCGCGATTATATGCTTCCCACCGGTTTTCTGATGTCGCAAGCTCTGTCACTATCAGCTGATTCCAGTCTGACTGTTTCAATTCCTGAACGCAGGATTGACCGCCTCCGTAGACAAACGCCTCGACGCTGAGCTCCCGGGTGATCTGATACTTCAGGCGGAGAACCCCGTTTTCAGGGAACGCCTGGACAGGAAAACCCTTTTTCTGCATATGTTCTTCGGTTGCCCGGCAGGATGCTTCAAGACAGCGCTGCAGGTTGGCATGGCTTGCACTGGACCCGACCGTTCTCCAGTGATAGCAGATGGAGCGTACATGACTGATCCGATGGGTACATTCTGAAAGCCGTAGGACCAGGTCATGGTCCTGTGAACCATCAAACGCACTTCGTTCTCCGCCTGTTTTCTCCCACAGGCTGCGCCGAAACACCAGGAAATGGCAGATATAATTTGAAGAGCACAGTGTGTCCGGACAGAAATCTGGTTTCAGATGTGCATCCGTATGGGTTTTCCCGTTTTCAGTCACCTTGTCTTCATCTGTATACACCACATCCGGGTTTTCCTTTTCAATCACATCCGCTGCAAGCCACAGTGCATCGGAGGTCAGCAGATCATCGTGATCACAAAGAGCAACCCATTCCCCTTCTGACAGCGCATAGGCACGATTCGTGTTGCCGGAAATTCCTTCATTCTCGGAGGCATGCTCCACATGAATTCTGGCATCCCTGGCGGCGTATCGATCCAGCACTTCCCTGTTCTCAGGCATGTTTCCTGTATGATACAGGCATGCCTCCCAGTTTTTTTCTGTCTGCCGCAGCAGAGATTCAAGAAGCTCTTCCAGAAACTCCGGGCGCGGGCGGTATACCGGAATCAGAATGCTGATTTTCCCGATATGGTGCTGATGTTCCTCCTGAAAGGCCAGTGTACCGGGAGACGGCTGCATGCGCCTGAACTGCCGGTCATACGTACCCAGATATGTTTCTGCAAGCTTCTCGATGCCGTGGCTGACCGTATAGCGGACGCCATGCATCCGGACATATCCAAGCACATTCTGAATTGCAGACATTTGAATCTCCTTCTTCCGGCATCATCCTGACGCCCTGCATTCCCTTTTGATCTGTATCCACTGTACAGACAACGCATGCGATGCAGTACCATCATATCAAAAAAACAGCAAAATGCATACCTTTGCCATGCTGTGCACCGAACATATGGGCTTTGGTGTGCCCAGAACCCTAAAAAAGAAAAACCAGCATCCAATCGGACGCTGGTTTTGCCTTTCAGCAGGGGCAGAAGGACTCGAACCCTCAACAAAGGTTTTGGAGACCCACGTGTTACCATTACACCATGCCCCTACGAATCGGCAACATCGCTTATTATAGTAAGGCAACCCATTTCTGTCAAGAGCCAATTTCTGTTTTTCCGCACATCGTGCGCAGCCCCCTGTGCACCCCGCGCTCCAATCCGCGTTCATTTCAGAGTATAAACGATTCCTGATCACTGTTTTCGCTCTCGGCATGTTTCTTTCTGTATGCGCGTGGAGAAACACCCCGCATTTGTGCAAAGACCCGGGAAAACAGCGCAGGCGTCGAAAAGCCAAGCATGGACGCAATTTCTGCCACCGAAGCATCCGTATTCTCCAGCATTTCACAGGCTTCTCTGATTCGGATTTCCCGGTGAAACCAGAGCAGCGTATGCCCGGTCTCTTCATGAAAGATCTTGAGGAGATAGCTCCCGTCTGTATGAAGTGCATCGGCCATGGTCTGAAGAGAAAACGTTTCAAGCATATGGTCTTCCATGTAATTCTTCGCTCTGTGAGCGATTTCAGTCCTTGACCCTCTCCAATCCATCTGATCCGGCCGGCAGACTCTGCACGGACGATACCCCGCCCTGACAGCCTCCTGACAGGAAGAAAAGATCAGGATCTGTTCCGCACGGGGTGATTTTGTCCGGCAGGATGGTCTGCAGAATGTCCTGCCGCCCTGCAGTGCGTACCAGAACTGTCCATCGGCTTTCCGATCTTTTGCCGCTATGGCTTTCCACTGTTCCTGCGTCATGTTCATCCGTTTCTTTCTCTCATTTCATGCAGACCATGTCCGCGTCCTGTGGATTTCCCCGGACAGAAGATGCGCCACCTGAAACACATTCAGATGACGCATCGTTTGTTTCCTGCGGAAGGGTGATCTCCGGGAATCATTCATTGTTCTTGCTGGAATAATTCGGAGCTTCTTTGGTGATATAGATATCATGAGGATGGCTTTCCAGAAGGCCTGCATTGGTAATGCGGATAAACTGTGCATCTCTGCGGAGATCATCAATGGTCTTTGCACCGCAGTAGCCCATGCCTGCACGAAGGCCGCCGAGCATCTGGAAGACCGTATCGGCCAGAACGCCTTTGTAGGGAACACGGCCTTCGACGCCTTCAGGCACCAGTTTCTTGGCATCTTCCTGGAAATAGCGGTCCTTGGATCCTTCTGCCATCGCCGCCATGGAACCCATGCCGCGATAGACTTTGAAGGAACGTCCCTGATAGATTTCAATGGCACCGGGAGATTCTTCTGTGCCGGCAAGCAGGCTGCCCAGCATCACGCAGGAACCGCCTGCGGCCAGTGCCTTCACGATGTCACCGGAATACTTGATGCCGCCGTCGGCGATGACGCGGATGCCATGCTTGTCCGCCTCTTCCGCACAATCAGCAACGGCCGTGACCTGAGGCACACCAATGCCGGCCACCACACGGGTCGTACAGATGGAACCAGGGCCAATGCCAACCTTGACACAGTCAACACCGGCTGAGATCAGATCGTGTGTTGCTTCGGCTGTCGCGACATTTCCGGCAAAGAGCTGAATATTCGGATAACGGTTGCGGATGGCCTCCACCTGGCGGATCACGCCGACAGAATGGCCGTGCGCGGTGTCAATGGAAATCACGTCCACTTTTGCATCGAGCAGCGCATCGATTCTCTCAAATACGTCCTTGGTCACGCCCACGGCGGCGCCGCAGAGCAGACGTCCGTTGGCATCTTTGGCGGAATTGGGATACTTCTGATTCTTCTCAATATCCTTGATGGTGATCAGGCCCTTGAGCATGCCCTCACTGTCAACGATCGGCAGTTTTTCAATGCGATGCTTTGCAAGGATTTCTTTTGCATCCTCAAGCGTTGTTCCTTCCGGTGCAGTAATGAGGTTCACGCTTGTCATCACTTCGCCGATCTTTCTGGAATAATCGGTCTCAAAGCGAAGATCACGGTTGGTGATAATGCCGACCAGCTTGCCATTTTCCGTAATCGGCACACCGGAAATACGATACCGTGCCATCAGGTTTTCTGCGTCCTGAACCGAATGGCTCGGGGAAAGGAAAAACGGATCCGTAATGACACCATGCTCAGACCGCTTGACACGGTCCACTTCACGTGCCTGGGCAGAGATCGACATATTCTTGTGAATGATGCCCAGACCACCTTCGCGCGCTATAGCAATCGCCATTCTCGAATCCGTTACAGTATCCATGGCAGCAGACATAATCGGGATATTCAAACGAATTACCGGAGTCAGCTGAACACTCAGATCAACATCCCGCGGCAGCACTTCACTACGGGCAGGTACCAGCAGCACATCATCAAACGTCAAGCCTTCCCGAATCACCTTTTGCAGCATCCGCAATCCCTCCTGAATATGGATTTATCGAATTGTAACAAAGCAGGTCCGCCTTGTCAATGAATCTTACACCCTTGGTTGATACCAGATCAGCCATTTTTTCAGAAAAGATTGTGCTTTTACAAAAAACTTTTAGTAGGCCGTGTTTTCAGCGGCCAGAATACACGCCCGGCATCTGTTCCCCGGTCGCCGGCGATGCGGGCTGCATTTCACCGGTATTGCCTGTCACTGTAGTAATCGGCCATGCTCTCAGACGTTCCAGACACCCGCTGAGTGCATCCGCGGTTTTCTCGGTCTGCCAGGAAGAGGCAAGCGAGAGGATCATATTGGCATAATAATCCGAAAGCATGCCGTTGGGCAGACAGGATCCCGGGAAAAGCACAGAGGACGGCTGAGGGAACATGGCATAGAAGAGCATCAGGAAATGTCCCAGCAGCCAGTCCAGAGGGACGGTTCCTCGCATTTCTGTAATCCTTGCCCGCAGCATCTCATGACTCGGCTGCATCAGAAGCCCATAGGCTGCTTCCATTTTCGGACATTCGCTTGACTCCAGATGCAGTTTGGAAACCGGATGCGTCTGCCGCAGCGGCAGGGAGGCAAACCGGAGAAGGGAGCCCTGTACAGCATAGGAAAGAGAGAGATAAACATTGCCTCCCCTGCCGCACAGAATGACGGGCAGATTGGAAGGAAGCCTGTCACTGAGGGTGGATTCATTGCCGACCCGCTCCAGGGCAAGCCCGCAAATCACCATGCGCTTGGCCATTTCCAGGATCATAAGAGACTGCGTATAGTTTGCGCAGTTGTTCTGCAGGGCATAATTCAGCATATCCGCGGTTTCCTGCAGATGCTCACCCAGCATGCGGTCAACCTGCCGCCGGCTCTCCTCCCACGCTTCCACGGATTCCCTGGCATGAACCAGCTGCTCGGAGAAGGCCGTGACATTCATCCAGGGATAAATCTGCATATCCACAGAAGCCGTCATGGGAATGTTCAGAAATGCTGTATGCAGCTGCATTGCCAGCCCGTCTCCTGCATCCACTTCAAGCACCGGCTGCGGCATTCCCCGGAGCCACACAGCGACACTGCCGTCTCCTCCACCGCAGTCCATCATGAGAAACGATGCATGGCTGAAATGAGAATACAGGAACTGGCCTGCACAGCGTGTGTCGTGCCATGCCGCATAGACGCCCCGGATTCTCAGGGAGCAAAGTTCCTGCACATCCCGAGCAGCATGTTCCATTTCCTTCTGCATGCGCAGACGATCTTCCCTCCCCATGGCAAAAGGAACACTGACATGCCATGTGACTGACGAAGCCCCATGCATGACCATGTCAAATCCGGTCATCAGCATAAGCTGACGCATCAGAATGCGCTGTGCCCGCTCTCCGTCGCTGTCCGAACGCCAGAGGAAATGACAGCACGGATGCGCTGTCTCCATACTCATCAGGCTGCAGATATACCCGTCCTCAAAGGGTACCGTTCCGCTTCCCTCCAAAAGAACAACAGCGGACTCCACAACAGACGACAGCGGGAATGACGGAAGGACTTCACCGGAAGGATCCCAGCGTTCTCCGCGCAGGACCACATGCCACAATGAAGGCATATTCAGTTCATGGGATCCATCCTCACCTGCCCAGGCCACGGCCGTGCCGCTTTCACCCAGGTCAAAGGCAGCAATGCATTCCCCGGCAGACTGTGGTACATACATTTCCGGTGCATACATCAGCGTTCCCAGTGTCAGACCATTGCGGGAAAGGAGGATCACAGACGGGAAGGTCTCGGTTTTCACCACATGGCATACGCCAAGCCCGCCTTCTTCTGTATCTTCAGAAGCCGCACTGTGCCAGAATCCCGAATAGACCTCAGCAGAGATTCTTCCCCGTACACTGACATAATAGGCCGACCAGCGGTCAGATGGCAGCGGAACAGACGGCCACAATGAGACAACCGGCACCTGTTCGGGGCGCATCATCACCTGTTCCAGACTGCTGTATGTCCTGTTCACTGTGATGCTTCCTTTGGTGCCCCGGATGATATAGCTGATGCTGACTTTTCCGGAAGCATCCATCTGCGCTTTCAGGCTTTCCTGCACATACCCGTTTTCTGTGCTGTTTTCACTCTCCCACTGTGCCATTTCGCGCGAAAGAGGGGGCAGGATCAGGCAGGATCCGCCTTCCCAGGAGACGGTACACATTTTTTCAAGCATACTGTCATCCATGGACGCGCCATCCATCAGCAGAATTCTGTCCGAGAACGGGTGCATAGCCGCAGATCCGAGCGTTTCCCCAAGGGTATCCTGAAGAAGACTTTCCAGAGCAGGCGAAGCCGTCCTCCAGGGGTATGTCAGGGTAATATTGCCTGCCGGCTTCTGGCCGCTTCTGTCCATCTGCCCGCACCAGCCGCGCACCTGTTCAGCGATTTCGTCGGGAAACTGCCTGGCACGAAGGACATCTTCCAGCTTTTCCTGAAGTGAGTGGGTGTATGTCTGAACGCACTTTTCGAGGATTTCCTCATCCAGTGCCAGTTCCTCCAGCGCCTGCACAGCCTGCTCGCTTGTTTCCCGCTCCACAAGAATCAGATGGCTTTCCCTGCCCAGAAGAATCCCCTTCCAGTTCCAGGACGTCTCCTGAGGCAGGGTAACCACCGGATCCTGCACATCAAACGCATGCAGAAAATCATTCCCGCCCAGACTCACATAGCTGGAGGTCTGTTCCGTCAGTTCTTCGAACCCTTTCTCCCCGGAAAGGCCGAGCACACATTTGACCGCTTTCTCCCAGTATTTCCGGTCATCCCCCAAAGCGTTCTCAACAATCTTCCGCTCTCTGTCTTCCAGTTCAGCGGCAAACTGCTGCACATCTGTCCCTGCGCCGGACGCACGAAGGCGGCGGATCAGGACGCTGCGCATGAGCGGCGTCAGATATTCTGCAGGATCCATGAAGGTTTTCCCATCAAACCAGGAAACCCGCTGCGCGAGATTCAGGCTTTCTTTCAGCAGGCCCATGTTTCTGGCCGGAATAATCAGCATTTCCGGATCCAGCATGCCCAGCGGTATCTGTTCTGAATCCTGCACCATGGCATAAATGCGGACAGTGTCCGTATTCAGCGCACGCAGAACAGACCGGGAGAGTCTCCCGCTTGAAGCAGTGACCGTGACCGGCTGAAAATGCATTTCAGGCACCAGCAGATCTTCCAGCAGGCAAAAGGCAAGCAGTCCGCGCCAGACATATGCCTCACCGCTTCGGATCTGCTTTCTGAGTTCCTGACGCGCCGAGGTCATGCCGGAGAGTTCTTCCCCGCCATCCATTGCCTGGATGACATCGTCATAAAAGGTATCCGGAGCCGCTGGATGGACTGGGCCTATTCTGTTTTCCACCTGGACTGTTGCTTTTTCGTCCGGCAGCCAGGTTAAATATTTATCGTTCATACAGCTTATCTCCCGGTGTACTCCTGCACCCAAAGCATATACAGCGCAGACAGCATGTCTGCTGTGCCATCCATTTCCTGTCCCTGACGATCAAAGACATCCTGCAGATGCTGCAGGTCAATATCGGTGACGGAAGCAATCAGATGATCATTTTCCCTGCCGCGTTCGCCAGACTGCTGATCATACACCGTAATCATCTGCTTCAGCAGACGCCTGTTGAACAGCACATCCGGCTCATTGTCTTCCGTGTATTCCACTTTGGGTTTCCGATTGCGCTCACTTTCAGCCCTGGCCCGCTCCACATCCCGCAGGGCATAGTCCACACGGCCTTCCAGCAGGACGAGATGTCTGTACAGATTCGCAAGCCTGCTTCTTGCAGCGTCAATTTTCGGCAGATCTTCCGCGGATGCTTCTCTGGCCGCCTCTTCAATGCGTCTGGACGCCTCCTCAGCCTGCTCACGCAGGTGATTCGCTTCCTGTTCTGCAGCATCCTTTTTGGCCTCCAGAAGCATAAAAGCTGCACGGCCGCCCAGGATTTCCTCCAGCTGTGCCTGCTCCGCTGCCAGTTCTTTCACCTTTTCGGCCATCTCTACAACCTTTTTGCGCGCTGCCTCGCCTTCTGTATCTTCCATGGATTCTCTGTGGATCGTTTCTTCTTCCAGAATGCCGGACTGTTTCACGTCATGTGAAAACAGTGCCAGTCGGCCGGCGGCATTGAGCACAGCATCGTAATGATCGGATGCTTTTTTCTCTGTCTCCTGGAGCTGCGCCTGATACCGCAGCGGAAGCGGCAGACTGCCGGTCACAAGATAGCACCAGGCCATATGGAACCGGAGCAGGTGCATGACGGAACGGAGATAGAGGCGTTCCTGAGACATTCTCTCCGGATCCCGCCGGATCTGTCCGTATACCTTGCCAAACCAGCCGCGCTGGATCCCTGCACCGTTTCTCTCCAGACGTTCCAGTGCTTCCGGACCGTACCGCAGAAGCATCATGGCCGATAGATGCAGCACAGCCGTGATGCGTTCCCGGTATTCCGTCTCACGGCTTCCAAAAAACGACCAATCGGGAACATCCATTGCCTGAGCATAGGTATACGCACCACGCCCGCCCCGCATGAAATGATCCATGCACCGAAGTGCCACCAATTCATCCATGCCGTCGCCTTCCGTTCTCAGATCTTCCGGAAGGCCATAGATATAGGATGCATCCACCGCCGGCATATCTCTGAGCACACTCTGCACCAGGTCTGTCCGGTCACTGCGATGGATGGGGAGAGACAATACAGTCCCGACTGGGGCTTTACTGTATTCGCGGATTTTCGAAATCAGCTGGACATATCCCCCTGCAGCAATGGTTTCACAGAGACTGCCGGTCACCAGAATCAGATCACCGCTGTTCAGAACCCCTGTGCTTTCGCGGACTGCCCTGTCTCCGTCGTTCTCGAGGAAATCAGCCCACGCAGCCTGTGCCGTTTCCAGGGATGAGGCAGCCGATCTTCTCAGCATCCGTTCCTTCAGAAAGAGGCAGTTCATCAAAAGCCTGTCCTCGTCTGTTTCGCAGCGTTCCTGCAGGCTGGCATCCAAACCTTCTTCCGGGATGATGTCGGCAGTGACCCCGCACTGGAACCAGGGAAGACCGGACTGCATGAGACGCACACGCACATTCTGATAGTCCTGCACGAGATTCTGCAGCGTTTCAGCCTGCTGCTCCTCAGCCCCTATCAGGATCAGGTGCAAATCCTGCTTCTCCAGGACACCGGTCATGGCAGCATCGAGCAAGGCATGGCAGGCACGCAATCCCTGTTTTCCAACAGCAAACACACAGCATGTCATGGCCTGACCTCCTTTAGAATGCAAAAGGCGGTGTTCCGCATTACAGAACATCGCCTGCGCATATTACGCCTGATATCCATTGGGATTGTTCTTCTGCCATCTCCAGGAATCACGGCACATATCATCCAGATTCTTTTCCGCTTTCCATCCAAGCAGCTGCTCTGCCTTCCGCGGATCTGAATAACATTCAGCAATATCGCCCGGGCGCCGAGGTGCAATGACATAAGGAACCTTGATGCCATTGACTTTTTCAAATGCATGTACAATATCCAGGACGCTGTAACCGACCCCTGTGCCGAGATTGATGATCTCGCAGCCGCTGTGCTGCTGAGCATACTCGCAGGCATTGACATGGCCGCGGGCGAGGTCAACCACATGAATATAGTCGCGCACGCCTGTGCCGTCCGGGGTGTCATAGTCATCGCCGAAGATGTTCAGATGATCCAGCTGGCCGGCAGCCACCTTGGTGATGAACGGCATCAGGTTGTTGGGGATGCCATTCGGGTTTTCACCGATTCTGCCGGACTCATGTGCCCCAATGGGATTGAAATAACGCAGCAGGACGACAGACCACTCCGGATCCGCATCACAGATGCCCATGAGGATTTTCTCAATCATGTACTTGGTCCAACCGTAAGGATTCGTGCATCCCTTGCAGAACATATCTTCGCGCAGAGGCACCTCGTCCGGCACACCATACACCGTGGCAGAGGACGAAAAGACAATCCGCTTGCATCCATGCCGGGCCATCGTTTCACACAGTGTCAAAGCAGAATCCAGATTGTTCCGGTAATAGCGCATGGGCTGTGCCACGCTTTCTCCGACCGCTTTCAGTCCTGCGAAATGAATGACAGCGTCAAAGGTATGCTCGGAAAAAATCTGTTCCATGGCATCCGGATCACACACATCGGCCTCATAAAGCTGCACCGTTTTTCCTGTCAGCTCTTCAACCCGATGAACTGCTTCCTTCTGGCTGTTGACAAAATTGTCCACGACCACCACTTCATGTCCTGCATTCAGCAGTTCGACACAAGTATGAGACCCGATAAATCCCGCTCCGCCGGTTGTCAGTATTTTCATGCCCCTGTCCTCCATTTATTATAAAGCGTTTGGATAAAACCCTGCTTCATGCAGCTTTTTCAGTTCTTGCATGACATATTCCCGGTCCTCATGATAGGTCATGCCAAACCAGACAGCATGTGTGTTGAGCACGTCCACCTGAAGATTCTCCTCATGCATCAGTTCATCCACAAGCGTCGGCAGCACATATTCCGCTTTCATATCGTCGGAATGCGGTGCAAAAAGGAATTCACGGAACTTCCGCTCCGCAACCTCAAAAAACCAGGGGGTAAAGCCCCAGAAATTCATCGAAACCAGCGCATTGGGATCAAGGACAACGCCCTGCTCATCGGACGCATAATCCCGAATGGTGCCATCCGGCGCGGGCTTAATCTTATAGGTTTCGGTCACTTTGACCAGATGGTTCCGGTCATCGCGCTCGCACACGCCACGAGTCACCGTGCCATTTTCGGAAACCGTGTTGTGCAGGTCATATGCGACCATGGAGGCTGCGATCTTTTTGTTCTGCATGGACTTCAGAGATCCTGCCATCGCGGCAAATGCATCCCGGCCATAGTAATCGTCTGCATTGATCACCGCGAAAGGTTCTGAGATGATCCTGGCTGCACACAGGACAGCGTGCACAGTGCCATACGGCTTGGTTCTGCCTGCTGGCGGCGTAAAGTCCTCAGGAAGCGAGGAATAATCCTGGAACGCATAATGGACTTCTGTCTTCGCAGCAATCTTATCGCCGACCATTTCCCGAAACAGTTTTTCCATTTCCGGTTTGATCACAAAGACGACCTTGTCAAACCCGGCAGCAAGCGCATCATGGATCGAGTACTCCATGAGTATTTCCCCGTTCGGTCCGATACGGTCAATCTGTTTGTTGCCTCCGTATCTTGACCCCAGGCCAGCCGCCATAATCAGTAATGTCGTATGCATTGGGATATTCCTTTCATTTTATATTCTGTCGATTATTTCTTTTTGCGCTTGCCCTGGCGCGTACGCTCATTCGCGTTCTCTTTTTTGGCGAAGCCTTCCGTTGAATCCTTGCGGAAAAGAACAGTCAGCGTGCGGAACAGCAGCCGCATATCATTAAACAGCGAAAAATGCTCGATATACATCAGGTCCAGCATCAGCTTGTCTTCCGGCACCGTGTTGTACTTGCCCTCAATCTGCGCATAACCGGTCAATCCCGCCTTGACCTTTTCCCGATAGACAAATGTCGGCATCTGGGACTTGTATTTTTCCACATTGTCCAGCATTTCAGGACGCGGTCCAACCAGTGTCATGTCGCCTCTGAGGATATTCCAGAACTGCGGAAGCTCATCCAGACGGGTTCTGCGAAGGACTCTGCCGACCCGGGTGATTCTGGGATCATCCTCTGTCGCCGAACTCTGCGGCAGGCCTTCAAAGTGTTCCTTCATGGTGCGGAACTTGTAAATCGTAAAATTCCGCCCCCCGATGGTCATGCGCGACTGGCGGAAAATCACCCTTCCCCCATCCTCATAATGAATCAGACGCGCGATGATTGCCATCAGCGGAGAGAGCAGGAGCAGGATCAGCGCAGAAAGGAAGATATCCGTAAAGCGCTTGACAATGCGCTGCCAGAGCGTCATCTTATGGTAATCCATCTCCAGGAACGGTGCATCATCAATGACGACCTGCTGGGCAGAGGAAAGCATGATGTCCTGCAGTTTGGCCTTGCAGAGGACATCCCGGTGCAGGTCATAGCAGATCTGCAAGATACGCATGGCTTCATGCTGCGGAACATCGGTAATAAACACGACTTCCGATGCCTCAATCTCGTTCCGCAGTTCCGGGCAGTCCCAGGTCACTGCTTTTCTCACGCGCCACTGCAACCTGAAATGATTCAGTTTGTCCGTGATCTGTTCCTGCTCGTCGAGCTGTCCCAGAATCAGCAGGCACTGCTTGGGAGGATAGATGGAGAAGAAGCTGTGATTTCCAAAGCGTACAATCGCAACCAGGAACAGTGCCTGGATGACCATAGTCAGAAGCAGATACGGAAAGTCCTCTCCAAAGATGTCCAGATGCGTGCGGTTATTTGCGTTGACGTTCATGATCTGAAGCTGCAGATAGGTGACCATATCTGTGATCAGCACGCCGAGCGTCATATTGGTAATAATCGGCTTGCTTTTTTTCCGTCCGATTTCATACCCGCCGTATACCAATGTCATGGCTCCGGACATGGCAACCCAGGTAATCAGCGTTATGCCCAGTGTTCTCGAAGGGTTGCGCAGCTGCCAGTTATTGATGGACATGAGCAGAAAAAAAGCGGCAGACAGGCCGAGATAAGTGATGATTTTCAGCAGTCCGACAATGAGGTCTCCCCGGTGATTGTGGATTCTCTGAATCAATCGTGGCACAGCCTTCCCCCTCCTCTCACGCCATGGATGCAGTCAACATGTGATTTCATGTCATTGCACATACGTTAATGCAAAAATCATGATAGCACTCGCCCGATAGTGTGTCAAGAAATTTGCCATGCCCAGGCCTTCCGCCGCATGCCCTTTCACCCCTGCCTGCAGATAAGCTTGACACATGTCCTCTCTTTCCTTATGATGCCACTAAGGAGGGCCTGCCTATGCCTGATTTTCCTCATCGTTTTTACAGAAGCTCCCAACTGAGCAAACGCTGTGCGCTTTGGATCACTCCGCTCACCGTGCTTCTTGCCATGCTTTCCATCTCCGCTTTTACCGGGTTCTGGCCATGGTCGGGAAACCCGTATTCTTCCTATATTCTTCAGGCTCAGTCCTGGCTTCGCGGCCGACTGGATCTCGGACAGGATTATGCATGGCTTGAGCTGGCGATCCGTGACGGCAAGTACTATGTCAGCTTTCCACCGTTTCCCTCCTATGTTCTCCTTCCCTTTGTCGCACTTTTCGGTGAGAACACTCCGGACACACTGATCGCATGGGCTGTGACAATGATCGGTGTCGTCACGGCCGTTCGGATGTGTATTCTGCTGGGTGCTTCTGTCCGCTCCTCTGTCTTCTGGTCCCTTTTCCTCTACCTGGGCAGCGGTTATCTGTTCATCGGCCAGACTTCCTGGGTCTGGTTCATTGCCCAGACCATGGCCTTCACACTGTCCCTGCTGTCACTGACATGCGCTCTGGAAAACAGAGGCGGTTTTTCCCTGACATTCTGGGCCTGCAGTGTGGGATGCAGGCCGCTGAATATCATCTATCTCCCGCTGCTCTTTTATCTGCTCAGGCAGAGAGAAAAAACGCAAAGCATCCCCCGCTGGATTCAGCGCCACCTTGTCTGGGCGGTCGGTCCGTGCCTGCTCGGCGGCTCATATATGCTGCTCAACTTCCTTCGCTTTGGCAGTCCCCTTGAATTTGGGCATAACTATCTTCCTGAATTCGTCCGTGCGCCTGAGGGGCAGTTTTCCCTGAGCTATGTGCCCGAGCATCTCCTGCTGCTGCTCAGGCTTCCTGAAATCAACCCGCAGACCAAGGCGCTTGTGTTTGCTCATCTGGAGACCAATCTCTTTATCCTGGTCTGTCCTCTGAGCATCTCGTTTGTCCTCTGCTGGGTCCACGGACTTCGAAACCGGGAGAAATCCGACCTGCCTCTGCTGATCGGGCTCCCACTGCTCCTGCTCCTTCACACACTCCTGATCTGCATGCACCGCACGCTCGGAGGATTTCAGTTCGGCAACCGGTATTTTGTCGACCTGCTGCCTTTCCTTTTGCTGGGTCTCCTGACATGGAAAAATCCAAAGGAAACCTTTGACCTGACACAGCTTCCTCTGCTCGCTGCGGGCACCTGCCTCAATCTCCTGGGGACAGTCATGGCGTATCACACCTGGGGATAACCGTTTTCTGTGTGCCTTTATGCCGCCGCGCATGGTTTCACGCCGCGATATCTCACTTGCCATCTTGATTTCATGCATGTCATGGAGTAAGATGCCCTCGTGTTTCTGACAGCACCGCTGTTGCTTGTCCACGTATACAAACCGCCATGCGGTTTCATTTCCAGATTATCTGACGGAGGAATGACGCTCATGATGTATGCCTATGCCCACGAAACAGAAAGCCGTAAGCTGAAACGGTCTTCCAGAATATGGATCAACGTACTGCTTGCTGTCCTTCTCTTCTGCACCTTTTTCTCGTTTTACATGCCTTTTATTGTCAGCGAGGAATTTCTCGATGAGCTGGATGTCTTCATCATCGGCAATGAAGTGGCACACGGTGCTGAGATGTACAAGGTGACCGTATCCCAGCACATGCCGTTTTCCTATTATATTTCGGCAGTGATTACACTTCTGGTGCATCCGCACAATCCATACATGTACCGGTTCTGCCTGTACATTCTGCTTTCTGCCCTGTGGACCGGCATGTTCTTTCATTATAAGAAGCATATCAATCCAGCAGCCCTGGTTCTCCTGCCGCTTCTTTATCTGACAGAGCTCGGACTGTATACCAATGGCTCCATGATGATCTCGGAGCACTGGGCAGGTATCGGGCATGCCATCCTTCTGCTCGAACTGCTGTGCTATGCAAAAACCAACCGTCTGCATCTGTCCAACTGCATCTGGATTTCTGCTTCCATTCTTCTCTCCTTCGGCTGTGTTTTCTCCTCGGCTTACTCTGTCGCCTTCGTCGCAGCCGGCGTCTTCCTGTATCAGATCTGGAAGGTTTTCCGGACACCCAAGGCACAGCGGGATGAAGTGCGCAAGACGATCCTGCGCGATGACGGCCTGCTCCTGCTCTGCGTACTCATTCCATGGATCATTCTCATGGGCTGGTATGCAGTGACCGGCAATATTCAGTATTTTATTTACAGTGTCTATACGCTGAATGTTGAAATCTATTCACAGTACACCGGCGGTTTTGGCACAAATCCCTGGGGAACTTTCCTGAATTTCCTCCCCTCTTTCCTCTCTTACCTTCAGAGCAGCGTTCGCTCGCTCTTTGCCGGAGATTTCTCTCTGGATACGCTTGCTTCCGTTTTCCACACCGTCGGCCCCGTCATTGTCACGATTGTTTTCTGCTTCAAGTCTCCCATCCTTGCGCTGGCCTATTTCTTCTCGACCATTTCCATCGCCATGCGCGGGTTCAACAATTTCCATGCGCTGCACTTTATCTGTGCTGCTTCCCTGTCCGCCTGTCTGGTCTTTGGCTGGGCTGTCCGCCTGCCCTTCCGTCACTGGAAAAACCCGCTTGCCTACATCGCCTGTGCCTGTGGTCTGTTCCTTGTCGGGCAGTTCATTTATCCCGGTATCCCCTCTGCACTTCAGACCCCCGGCCTGATTTCCCGTGCCGGACTGCTGGATTACAACATGGAAGAGCAGGAACTGGTCAGCGCCATTACCAGCCCCGGGGATAAGATTCACTTTACGGATTTCTTCACCACGACCATTGATATTGACCGGCCTATTGACTACGGCGCAGCCTGCTCTTCTCCCTGGACCTGGGACGGTCTGGGCGACAGAGAGCTCGAGGCGCTGAAAGCCAATGAAACCAAGATGATCTTCTATGATGAAGGATATTCTGTGTGGGGCTATGAACGTGATGAATACGCGCATGAGCTGCTGCAGTACATCCGTGACCACTATTATCCGCTCAGCCGCAGAATCTATATCCGCAAGACCTATCTCAACGAAGCCGTCCGCCGAATGATTCAGTCGGGCTATGAAACCTATCTCGAATTCTGGGATGCCACGCCCCTCTCCGCCACTGAAAGCGAGAGCACGGTCTCCCTTCGCGATCTTGCATCCGCCGGCCAGAGCTGTGCAGTCACCCTGACCCCGGACAGGGATATGGCCCTCGAACTGATCGAGTTCTGGCCTTCCCAGAACGGGAGCACGCCATATGCAGATCTGACTGTGCGCGTAGTGGATGCACAGACACAGGAAGAAGTGGCTTCGCAGACCACAGCCAGTCAGTACTTTGCTTCCAATGAGATGAATCTCGTCTATTTCGAAGGCCTCAATATTCTCGGCGGCCACACTTATGAAATCCATTTCTCCCTCAGCGGCGAGGGCGACATCATGCTGGCCACCGCAAAAACAGCGGAGAATGACTATGCCTCCGTTCCGCTGGCTTCCGCACTGCCTGAAGGCATGACCTGGCGCATTGCCATTGAAACGGCTGATCCTGTCTACCATGAAGAGGAAGAAGCCTACGACGAGTACGAAGAGTATGATGAATACGAGGGCGAGGCTGCCGAAGAGGATGCAGGCGAGGAATGGAACGGGGATTTCAACGATCCGTTCGGTTCCTCTGGCGAAGAAGAATATGTGGAGGAAGAAGAAGAGGATGACACCGAGGGTGTCTGATACCCTTCCGCTTCCGCATCGTTATTTCCTGATCCATGGATAGCCCACTGACTGCCATTTTTCGTCTGATGGGGAGGTAAGCGCCGGATCCGGCGCAATCGGATATGAACAACATCAAAAAGAACTGGGATATTTATCTGTTTTCCATTCTGACACTCGGATTGTTTCTGTTCTGGTATGTTCTATTTGCCCGGGATCCCAACGGAAGTCAGTCCAATGTCTTCTTTTCCAATGCAACCGACTGGTTTATGGATTATTTCAATACCGTCTATATGACCGTTGGGAAAAGCCCGTATACATGGGGATACCTGCCTGCACGGAATTATCTTCCGATCGCTTATCTGCTTCTGTATCCGGCCTCTTTTCTCTTCGAGTATGATATTGAAGATGTCTACACCTCCTATGATGCCAGATATTATCCCTTTCCTTCGATCATCTTTCTTCTGATCATGGTGGTCTGGGTGGGACTTCTCCTGTATGTTCTCTATCGTGCCCCCCGCCGCAGTGAGTCCTCCCGTCTCCTCCTGGT
>R21__coassemble_812_pt1 | contig 23999 bp, 7 predicted proteins | sample R21__metabat2_high_PE_034 | metagenome-assembled genome bin R21 | reverse complement strand
GCAACGGATGAGAGGATCTCATCAATCAGATCCAACATAAACGTCTGCCTTTGATCAGCTTTTCTCCTGGATGTTTCCCGTCAAATTGATGATTCATGCTTTCTTCCTATGTGTCAATTTATGAAAGCGCGAAATGCTTTGGTCTCTCAATCGAACAGCTGCAGGCTGTCAGTCTGAACATAGAATGAATACAATATCATTAAAGAAATTGTATCAATATTATGATGCGTGGAATAAATGTACGATCATGTTCGTTTCTATTGTTGAATGACGTTCATCAACTGACGTCAAAAAACGATACGGAGGTATCATATATGAAATCAGGCTGGACTTATTCAAATGACAGCGGCAATCGTGAAAAACTGGCACCCAACACCCTGGCGGCCAATGTACAGATGGCAGAAGACGGCCCAGGCCTTCTGGACTTTATTCGGGATTACACACACCCGGTCGGCAGCATCTGGATGACGTCCGGAGATCAGGATCCAAACGTGCTTTTCGGAGGAACCTGGACAAAAATAGAGGATGTCTTTCTCCTTGCTTCCGGAGAGGATGTGCAGGCGGGAGAAACCGGCGGCGAATCTGCACATACACTGACGACGGAAGAACTGCCTGCGCACCAGCACCCTGCCAGCGGAACCGACACCAGCAGCGGATGGTTCTATCCCCTGATCAAAAGTATTTTGGGCCGCTCCGGAAAGCTTGGCATGACATCCGGCGGAGACCGGTATGGTTTTGCCTCGAATAGCAGCTATGGGGATTTGTATATGCAGAATCAGACCGGTACAGCCGGTGAAGGCCATGCACATAACAATATGCCGCCGTATCGGGCAGTCAATGTGTGGGAAAGAACCGCTTAACCCCAAAAATGTAATTACACAGCAATGGAGGATCGCAATATGAAAACCGGATGGATTCATGCAGAAGAGAATAATACAAATGTGCGTTTTGCACCGAAGACGCTGGTTTCTGAGGTTCTGATCTCAGAAAACGGCCCCGACCTGATGACCGCGCTGAATCAGATGCTCCTGGAGAAATGCTATCCTGTCGGGGCAGTTTATCTCTCCACAGTCTCCACATCCCCGGCGTCTGTGATCGGCGGAACGTGGGAGCGGATCGAAAACAAAGCCCTGGTTGCCATGGGTGACACGCCGGCAGCCGGAGACCGTCTGTCCTGCAGTACATCAGGCGAATTGGAGTGTCAGTTTGTATACGCATGGAAACGGATCAGCTGAAGATGAATCATTGAAGCAGCAGAAGAAGAGGTGAAATGGCATGAGCGCAGCAATGAGAGGCAGAGAAATTCTGTCCCTTCGGACAGAAAACGGAAAAGTCTATCAGACCGGACCGCAGAAATACCGGTCTGTAACCTATCTGGACACAATTCATTACATGGATGAAAAGACGGGAAAATACTACCTGATTGACAACCGGTGGATTCAGGACGGTGAAATCCTGCATAATCAAGAGAATCCCACCCTGAGGGTGGAACTGGGACCGGAGGGCATTTCACTGCGCAGTGCAAAAGATGCAGAACTGAGCTGGCACTTGGAAGGCGCAGGACACTGCCCGCCGCGGCCTGAGGAACGAAAGGACCGGGAAGAACTGGATCAGATCAGTGCTTCTGCCGTGTATGACGACATTCTGCCCGGCGTGGACCTGAGATGCGCAGTCTCCGGTGTCCATTTCAAGGATGAACTGGTGTTCCGGTCACCTGAGCCCGCGGAGAAAACCGGTTTCGTGCTGAACCTCAGAGGCCTTTTTCTGAAACAGGACGGTGAGGATCTTTTTCTGAATGACGAGGCCGGAGAAACTGTCTTTATTCTCCCGCCGCCGGTCTGTACCGACAGCTCGAAAGAAGCAGAGCCGATCCGGCTCAGCTGGGTCATGGAGGAAACCGCACAGGCGGATACCTGGCATCTCATCTGCAGAATTCCGGAGGAATGGCTGAAGTCTGCCGTTTATCCGGTCATCCTGGACCCGGCCGTCGTGACATACAATGCAAGATGTGCCATTGAAGATGCCTATACCTGCAGCAAACAGCCCGGGACAACGCACCGCGGAAGCAGCAGCAATATCCTGCGTCTGACTCAGAACAGTTCGAACTGGGGCCAGTGCCTGTGCTTTTTCAGGTTTTCAGACAGCGTCCTGCCCGAACTGGATGCATCGGACTATATTGTCTATGCCGAGTTCCGTGTGTCAACCGCACAGGCAGGCTATCCCACCAGCGCCTTTACCGGAACCCTGCGGGAAGTACTCAGCAGCTGGACACCGGCTTCCCTGACTCATAACAATATGCCGTCCTTTTCCGACAGTGTCCTGGATTACAGCAACTTTTCCGCCAATGAAGGAGAAGGACACGTTCACACGTTTGAAGTGACCAACCTGGTCCGGAAATGGTATGACGGCACGAATTACGGCCTGATGCTGAAAGCAGAAAGCAATACGTATGCGCAGCTGCGTTCCAGTGCTTTCGGTCAGACTGACGTTCATCGTCCTCTGGTCATCATTGACTACATCAGCAAGGCCGGTATGGAAGATTATCTGGCCTATGAGGATCACAGTGCAGGCCGGGCCGGTGTCGGTCATGTGGGCCTGTTCAACGGCAATCTCATCTTTGAGCACGCCGATACCGCAACAGACGGAAACCTCATGCCGGTTTCGGTTTCCCACGTCTACAATTCATGTTACAATGCCATCAACCCCTTCGGAACGGGCTTCGGATGGAAGCTGAACATACAGCAGGCCCTGCGTAGAGAGACCATTACCGGGATTCTCTACTATGTCTGGATTGATGACGATGGAACAGAGGTCTATTTCGCTCAGGAAAACAATGTCTGGAAAGATCAGCTGGGGAAAGAATTGACGCTGACCCTGAGCAGCAGCGAAGCGGTGATTGAGAACAAACAGGGACTGAAGAGAATCTTCGCCCTGCCGACAGCCGAATTCAATAATAACTGGAACAACGCGAAGCCTCTGCTTCGGATTGTCAATGCACTGGGACAGCAGATTTCCCTGTCCGGCAGCGGGTTTGTCAAAACCAGTCTGACAGACGGAGCAGGACGGTCCACTTCCCTGACCTGGGGCAGCGGTTTCCTCAGCGGAATGAAAGCCCCGGGAATGACTGCAGGATTCTCCTTCCGGTATTCCGGAAGCAATCTGCTCAGGATCATCCATGAAGACGGAGCGGAAACCATCTATACCTATAACAGCAGTCATCTGCTGACGCAGGTGCAGAATCCGGACGGGACAATAGTCCGGTACACCTACAGCGGAAGCCAGCCCTACCGGGTTCTTTCTGTAAAGGTATCCAATACGGAGAACAATACCGAACAGGTCGCATTCCACCATACCTATGCCTATCATGATATCCTGACCGTTGTAACAGACCAGCTGTCCGGCAAAAAGATCAGGTATCACTTCAATGACAGCGGAAACCTGATTGCGCTGACCGACGAACTGGGTTACGGCGCATTTTCAAAGTACACCACATCCGGCCCTTTGAACAAACCGGAAGCGGTTTCCAGACTTCAGCGGTCTGTTGTCAGTATGGTCCGGGATCCACTGTTCACCGGGAATATCTGGCAGCGGCAGACCGTCGGAGCCGGCAGCATCACCTATGATACAGCCGTGCGATATCTCGGGACCCGCTCCCTGAAGATCAGCCGGACAGATGACGCGGGAACGCTGAACGCTTTCCAGACGGTCAGCCTGACAAAAGGCAGAACCTATGTTCTGTCTGCATGGTGCCGCACAGACGGCGGGGCAAAAGCCAGGCTCAGCGCCGGAATGACCGGCAGCAGCGGAGCTGTGACAGCGTATGGACAGGAAGAAACCAGCGAAGGTGAATGGAAACGGGTCAGCCTGACCTTCACCCTTCCCTCCAATGCATCCTCAGCATCGGTCACCGTCCGCCTCCATGCGGCAGGAAGTGCGGGAACCGTATGGTTTGACGGAGCACAGCTGGAAGAAGGCGTCACCGCAGGGCGTCTGAATCTGATTCAGAACAGTGATTTCCGCGGTAATCTGACAGACTGGAGTACCGTCGGCAGCGGCAGTGTCATCACCGCGCCGACAGGCGATTCCACCCGGCCGGCTGCTCTGGGAACGAAAACGTTCCGGATGACCGGAGGCGGCAGCGGCAGCTGTGCGGAGCTGTACCAGGACATCGCCCTCTCAGGCAATAAGGGGGATGTTTTCGTCGCGGGCGGATGGTCCAGGGCAGAATCCATACCGCGCAAAGGCACAGCGGACCGATACAGCATGAACATCTCTTTCTATGACGGAAACACGTGGAAAGCCGGAACAGACTGTGATGTTCTGTGGAGCGAGGAATGGAGCGGATGGCACATGGCGGCAGTTCCGCTTGCTGCTCCCTGCAGTTATTCCAGAATCAGGGTCATGCTGCACTATACTGACAACTACAACACGGCATACTTCAATGGGCTGTTCCTTCATAAGGAAGAGTTTGGACAGTCTTTCTCCTATGACAGCAAAGGCAACCTGCTCTCCACGAAAGACCTGGCTGCTTTACAGGATAATGCTGTCTATGATGCATACAATAATCTGATCAATTACCGTCAGGCAGGAAGGCCGGCCAATATATCGACCAGACTGAATTACGGAAGTACAAACCAGGAGCGGCTGAAGCGTCTGCTGAAGGAGATCACCGCGCCGCTGGGCATGAAAACTGCCTATACACACGATGCACATGGCAACGTCACTCAGACAAAGGTGCGGCACGGCGTGAATCAGATGACAACGTCTGCCGGCTACTCCGAGGATGGCAATTATGCCGTGAGCCAGACAGACGCCAGGGGGCAGACGGTCACAAAGATCATCGATCCAAATCTGGGCACAACGACCAGCGTGACGGACCCGAAAGGTCAGACCGTCCATTACACCTACGACGTGCTGAAACGAGTGACGCAGACAGAAACAACCGCAGATGGAAAAAGCTACCGGAACGAGTATGCATATACACAGGACCGTCTGACACAGGTGAAGCACAATACCAGTGACAATCCGACAGAGGATGTAGAGTACAATTTCGAATACGACAGTCTCGGCCGTTCGACTGCAGTAAAGGTAGGCACACAGACTCTGTCTGCAATAGCCTATAACACGGACGGTACAACAGCCAGCGTGACTTACGGGAACAATGGTCAGGTACGGTATGGCTATGACTCGTTCAAACGGCTCACAGACGTCAGCTTTGACGACGAAACCGGTGTGCGCTATCATTATACATACGGCAATAACGGTGAAGTGGCACAGGTGGAGGATAAAGCACTGGGTACAACAATCCGGAGCGAATATGATCTGGCAAACCGGCCCATGCGAAAAACAACTACAGATGCCAGTGGCGAAATATATACCGCGGAAGTAAGCTATGACTCGTACAACAATCTGCAAAGCTTCAAAGAACGTGTTGCTGGAGAAACCGTTTATGAGACAGCTTACGAATACGACGCTGAGAATAAGCCGACGAAAGTCACATACAGCAATGGCGTGGAGGTTCAGTATCTGTATGACGGACTGGGACGGGTCACAAAACGAAGCGTAATCCATGGTACGGACAGTCAGGAAACATCCTATACTTATGTACACGGAGCAGGCGACAATACGACGCCGCTGATCTGCCGAATCACACAGCTCGGAGAACGGATGCTGTATACCTATGATGAAGTGGGTAATATTCTGTCCGTGGAGTATCCGGACCGGCAGCCCGAGACAATTCCCACAACTCTGACTTTGCGCACGGAAGACAATGAACCGATCTATTCAAGTGAAACAACCAGGGCAATTGTCGGCTACGCCCCGGTATACGATGGAAGCACTGATACCGCGAAACTGGTCAAAGATGAAGACGGAAAGCCGGTTGAACATGGACTGACTGTGGAACAGGATACAGTGAGCACAACTGAACTGACTGGCTATGAAGACGGTCGTCAGAGCAACAGGATTACCTATCGGTATGACTCTCTTGGACAGCTGATTCGTGCCAACGATCCTTTTGATTCGACAGGAGGAGTTAAAGGAACAACCTGGGTGTACAGCTATGACCAGGGTGGGAATATCCTGAGTAAAGTGGCATATTCTTTCACGGAAGAAGAAACAATCTCAGAAGCGGCAGTTCATACCGATTCTTACAAATATGAAAACGCCGGCTGGAAAGATCAGCTGACAGCTTATAATGATGTTCCGATTACGTACGATGCGATTGGGAATCCATTGAATGATGGAGAATGGACATATACTTGGCAGCATGGAAGGCAGCTGACATCCATGAGTAAAGACGGTGAAACCATCAGCTTTGTGTACAACGAAGACGGGCTGCGGGTGCAGAAAACATCTACCAGCACCGGAACGACGAAGTATACACTGCATGGGAAGAACATTGTACATCTGACGAATGGGAATGATGAACTGCATTTCTTTTATGATGCACAGGGCCGGGTTGCCGTGGTGGATTATAACGGAGCGTCCTACAGGTATATGCACAATTTACAGGGGGATATAATTGCACTTGTAGATGAGGACGGAAATAAAGTTGTAGAATATCGGTATGATGCGTGGGGCAAGCCAACCCAGAAGTCAGGTTTGATGGCTGAGACGTTGGGAACAATACAGCCATTCAGATATCGGGGATATGTTTGGGATGAGGAAACAAGACTATATTTCCTCATGAGTAGGTTTTATAAGACAGAATGGTGTAGGTTCTCTAATACTGATATCGTAATCTCCACAGATGATTTATTATCGCCCAATGTATATTGTTATTGTCATAATACTCCAATTTATAATAAAGATTCTGCTGGTTATAAAGATGAAATACATTTATGGGGAAATCGCTATTATCGGATAGATCCTGCAAATACCGATACAATGGAAAAACGCCATATTCATATATTTGAAAACGGGAAAGAATATAGCCAGAATGAAGATGGATCACCACACAAAGGTGGCAGAGGTTCCCCCTCAAATTCCGTAAAAAAACACCTAAAGAAAACCGGAATATGGGATTGGGATAGCAAAAGAGATGAGTACATCAATAATTTGAAAGAAACACTAAAACGTGCAAAGAAGGCTAGTCGAGGTTGGAATGATGAAATTGGGAAATGTATTATTATCTCTGAAAATGATCAGTATGAATTCTGTACGGATGAGGATTTTGTGGAAGCTGGAGGTACAATAGAAAGAGACAATGGTTTTCTACCTAATACATCAATATACTTTATTCCTGTATTTGTTCCTTTACTGACACCTTTTTACATCCCATCAGTGTATCCAATACCGGCTTTTATGTTTTGAGGGCTTGATGAAATGATTGAACAGATTATTCAATGGTATTTGCATGATGAAGAAATGTGGATGAAATATGGAGACAAATTGAATGTTGAATTATGGGGAGCTGCAAAGCCTGAATTAAGCAAGTCTTTTTTCAAAGAGTATATGCGAAATAAAGGATTTCATGATTGGACGTTTATTTCGTTTAGTGCATCATATTATAAGCAAAAAATCGTTGCAACAATTTGCCTGGAAGAAGGGCTTTCGAATATAACGGAATTGTGCTTTACCCAGTGTGAGCATTTTTGGGTGGATGCAGGAAATAGTTATGACAAGCATTTTCCTCCATCACCTCCTCAAGTGAGTATTATGAGTATTGAAAAAAAAGAAAAAATACATTTTGGAATCGGTTTGACAAACGGGCAGATTATTTATCTGTCATGCACAAGACCTGCTATTATTATAAAAAAACATAAACGTTGTTAGGGCTGGACAAAACGGGCCATTATGAACAGGGAGAAAAGCCACTTTCTCCCTGCTCTAGTCACAATCCCTATAATTCCTGATTTGCTGCTCTAAAACTGAAATTTTAGGGGCATATTTTAGGACAAAAGCCTTGATTTTACTACTGTTCTTCGTTATAATCATCTTTAGAGCAATATATCACTAAGCATTGCTCTAAAGGATGGTAGCCTTCCATGCTCGATAAGAAGCACATTGTACCTGTTCCTGACGGGGCCATCGTGAAGAGCGATCGTGTTGTTCTTTGGACGATACAGAAGGTCTACATGAAGGACAAACAGTACAACAACGATAAGCGGAGAATGATTGGGAAGACTTTGGAAGCGGATCGGGAGAAGATGTATCCCAATGATACCTACAAGGAATTATTCCCGGAGAGATATGATGAACTTGTCAAGCCCATAAAAGTAGCCCCCTCTCGTGTATCGCTTGGTTGTTATGTAGCATTGAAGACAATAGCTGAGCGCATTCCGCTATACATGACTCTGGTAGAGGTATTTGGCAAACAGGATGCTGATCTGATCATGGATTATGCGATGTATCAAATCATATACGAATCGGATGTCAGTACACATTTCGAATTCTCGATGAATGGGAAAGCCATTTTCTCAGAGAAGCTGCGGAGCGATTCATACCTGTCAGATTTCTTTCAGACGAAGTTTTCGGAAGAGCAGACAGACCTGTTCAAGGAACTCTGGAGCACTCGAATCATCAAGGCCAGGAAGCTGACTGGAGCATATCTCAACGTAGACGGATCGAACTCAGACTGTGAAGCAAAGGGCGTATCGCTCAGAGAGCTCGGACATGACAAATCGGGTCAGGGAACAACGATTGTCAATGTTATGTATGCTGTTGCGCCAGATGGAACTCCAATTACCTATCATCAATATCGTGGCAGTGTAGTGGATGAAAAAGCAGTCAAGTTCATGATCCTGTACTTCGATGCATTAAAGATCTCAATTCGCGGTTTCTGTATTGATCGTGGATTCTGCAATAAAGCCAACACAGATATGCTCCGTAACAATGGCATCGACTTTGTCATGATGGTTGAAGCGATCCCCGTCGGATTCACAGAATCAATCCAGGAACTAAGAAACAGTCTCCGGAATAATATTGAAAAATGGATTGAAGGTTCCGAGCTGTTTGGTTATACAGTGCAGAAAAAGCTGTTTGCCAAAGATGAAGAAGACAGTTATCTGCATGTTTATTACGAGTGCGAGCGTGCCGGGTCCAGTATAAAAGAGCTGCTAAAGCGCATTAATCGGACGAAAACCAAAGCACTGAAAGCGATTAAAGCGAAGAAAGAGGTTAGCATTCCTGATGACCTGAAGCTTTATATCGATCTGCGCAAAGGTCGCGGCCCAAAGACCCTGGAGATGTACCCGGACAAGATACAGGAAGCGATTGACAGCAAGGGATTCCATGTGTTGGCATCTGCAAAGGCGATGACAGCACTTGAGGCATACAACATCTACCATACGCGTGATTCCGCAGAAAAACAGTTCATGTTCATGAAATCCAGATTGGGAATGGACACCTACCGCGGCGGCAGTGATGCAACAATAGGAGGGAAACAATTTGTTGCATTTATTGCTGGTATCCTAAGCAATGAACTGAACCTGGCCAGCAACCAAATGCTTGCGATTGAGGATCGCACAGATAGATACTCTGTTCCTGCGATCGTTAATGAACTGTGTTCCATTAGTATGAAACGTCTGCCGGGTGATGAATATGCATTGATCATGGATCTCAGCGCTCGTGACAAATTCATGCTCAAACATCTGGGGATTACTGAAAAACAGCTGGATGAGTATGTTAAGATTCAGGCACTTAGAATTAAAGGGAAAAATCGGTGATATGCTTGTGACGGAGTTTTAGAGCAACAGTTCGGGAAATTTAGGCACACTGAATCCGAATTGTATTCGGGAGAATTTCAACCTGTTCAGCTTTGAGCTGGTTCAGAAAGGGATGGATCAGCCGGCTTCCCTGGATCTCAGCAAGACCATGATTGATGCAAGCAGAATAATCTGAGGAAGAAAAATGCAGAATCTTGTGCGTTTTCCCCTGAAAGCGCTTTTCTCCATGCAAAAGAGACAAATCCTTGCCTGTGCGTATTTCAGCACCTTAGAATCGAAAAGCAGGCAAAACTCGCCAATATAATGATTTTGCTCCATAACACAACCACGATATATGGCGTGATTTCAACTCTTTTGAATCTCCGAGCTTTGACAAAAAACCAGTAAATTAGTTATGCCGGCATGATCGATGTGACCATACCGGCATTGTTGCCCGCTTTTATCCGGATATTATGATGCATACCGATAAATTAAGTTTTTCAAATAACTTATATTAAATACGTAATACAACTATACTATATCAAATATATATTGACAGCAATTTCGACCTGGTCTATACTGAAACCATAATAAGCGAAGGAAAGCGTATTTCTCTGAGGTGCCATGACATCCGGTTAGAAATACGCTTTTATCATCTTGGCTGGTTCGGAAAGCGAGGCCTCTCCCATGAAAGATCGGAGAATCATATCCTTTGTCCTGGCTCTTGTCATGTCTTTTAACTTCTCAATTTCTGCCTTTGCGGAAAATGCTGAAGGCACCGAATCCATGTCCGGTCTTCAAAAGCATACTGTGACCATCACGGCAGGTGAAAAGACAGGGAAGCTTATGCCCTTAACCAGTGTCGGAACAACTCTGAACGATCGGGGAGGCTACCTGCAGAACGCAGAAGGTGTTGTGGAAACGCAGGTTCAAAGTGTATATTATCCCAATCAGAAGCTTGTGTCCGTAGAACTTGCGGGTACAGGTTTTTCATTTTCACCCCTGATGCTGGACGTCTATGATCCTCAGATTGTTGAAACTATTTCTCCGGAATCGTCTGAAACGCCTGTGCCCTCATCTTCCCCGGAAGCAGAAGATGAACCCGGAGAATCAGAGAATCCGGAATCTTCGGCAGTGCCGGATGCTGAGACAGTACCTGAAGCGGCAATGCTGACAGAAACTTCAGGAGAACCGGAAACATCATGTACGCCTGCGCCGGATGCATCCTCTGAAATCAATGAAACTCCGGAAAGTGAAAAAGAGACACAGTCAGGCCCCTCTGTTGAATCAGAAGTGACAGAGGATCCGATTCCCACAGAAGATGTTCCGACCGCATCACAGGAGACGGTGGGAGAACCCGTCATATCCACAGGATACGGGAAAACCATTCGCAGCGGAAAGATTTATGAAACCCATGACGGAGAAAAGACGCTTGGTACACTGAAGGCCGGTGTTTTCCTGTACATCATATCTGTTTCCGGACTTCAGCGTGCTGAAGTGGTTCTGAACACACCCGCTGGTCTTATCTGGGGTTATGTTTCGACGAAGGACCTGCAGAATCTGACGGAAGACGAGCAGCAGCAGGCCGCGGCACTGGCTGAATCACAGACAGACAAAGTGGAATATAACGGAATTCTTCTACCGAGAACAGACGGCTATACCCCGGACCAGCAGGAACCGGAAAACACAGATGTACCGGAAATCACGGAACAGCCTGCTGCACTCCCGACAGAGGTACCGTTTGAAGCACCTGTCATTCCGGAGGAAACCCCGGATGCGGTCCCAACGGCTGCTTTGACAGATGATCCTGCAGTTCCACAGCCAACTGCATCATTTCCATCACCATCAGATGATCCGGCTCCAGCCGATACACCTGCACAGACGGAAAAACCGTCCGAAACTGAAACTGAAAACGAACAGGAACAGCAGACACCGGAAAACACGGGTGCACCTGAAATCACTCAACAGCCTGTCCTGCTTCCAACAGAAACGCCAGCAGAAGTCCCCGTCATTCCTGAGGAAACTCCGATTGCAGCGTCGACAGCGGCACCGACAGAAGTCCCGACAGCTGCACCTCAGCAAACTGCAGAGCTTCAGCAAACGGCAACAGATTCAGCGCCTGCAGCTGTACAGATCCCGACCGATGCACCTGCACAGACAGAAATACCTACTGGGTCTGGAACTGAAAAAGAGCAGGACCAGCAGCTATCGGAAGACGCAGCTGCGCAGAAAACAGAAAGTCCCGCTGAGCAGCAGTCAGGAGAGACATCCAGCTCAGGATTCGTTCCATCTCTGTTTCATGCACTGATCCCCGGCGCATCTGCCGAGAGCCGGCCGGGAAGCATTCCAGGCATTCGCCAGTATGTTTCCGGTGAGACCGGTGCAAAAAGACTGCGTTCGACGGGCGGACAAATCTGCGGCATGACATACCCGGGATTGTTCGATGCGGTCACGGATGTTCACCTGTCGGTTTCCACAACGGGTGTCAAGGAAGATATTCGGGTTCATCAGTATACAGGCAATCATGTTTATGCATACCGCCTGACAACAGAAGGCCTGACTGCCGTGCAGAGCGGACAGGAAATCCATCTGACCTGTCAGGGACAGATGCTGGCAAAACTGGAAGCGCCTTACATGAAAGACGCCAACGGTGCATCCAGCACGGACATTACCGTTGTTCTCGAAGGCTCAGGCAGCAGCTATGTCGTTACGTATCTTCCCAATGACGATTGGATGCGAAATGCAGCATACCCTGTCACGATTGATCCCAGCGGATCCTATTACAACGATCTGGCCACCAACATCGGGGATGTGTATGTAACCGCAGGAAATCCCAATAAGCACTTTGATCACACGGTTCCCCAGGGAAGTGCCCAGCGTCAGTATGAACGGGAAGGCAATAACCTGTATGCAGGAACATATGACGGCGGCAGCATTGCCTATATCCTTCCGTCTCTGGTGGGCTTTCATGCGTCTGGCGCATCAGCATTCCCGGAAGCTTCCGGTCTGCTGATTTCAGAAGCAAAATGGAATTTCAGAGTCCGGGATATGGGCGGGGACGGATCTTTCCGGCTCTCGCTTGTCACAGGCGACTGGAATACATCCACTGTAACATATAACAACCGACCGGGTCTGTCATCCTCCGTCTTTGCGGACGTAAAGCTGCATAAAGGATGGAACGAAGTGGATGTGACCAGGCTGTTTTCCGCATGGTTCAATGCGATGGACCAGAAGCGGAATTACGGCATTGCCATCACATCCTCAACATCATGGGCAAACATCCAGTCCTCTGACATTCTTCCCAGGTCGGAGCGGATGAACTTTTCTGCATCCTATTACACAGGCGTTGCTGCACCTTCCGTTCAGGCATCGGCCGGCGGGTATGGCGTCAATTCACAGAGCGGCTGGGTGGATCTGTCCTGGAATGCTGTGCCGGGTGCTTCTGGGTATCTGCTGGGCATCTATAACGGAAAAACATATGAATACCACAGTCTGGGAAATGTGCGAAGCTTTACCACCCGCGGAAAAAAACTGTGGCCGACGGATGCCGAAACTGCCGCAGGTTCCTTTGCTCTGCACTGGGACGGCTCAGGACAGGAACTGCCGAATATTCCGCGCAAAGGCGTCTCCGATCTGAATTATTACTTCCGCGTCCTGCCTGCCAATGCCTGCGGTCAGGTTGCGGACAGCAGTACAGCCGGCACTGCGGGCATTATCCTTCCGGACACAACTCCGCCCAGCCAGCCTGCAACACTCAGTGTCAGCCCGGCTTCCTGGAGCAATGCAGAAACAAGAACTGTGACGTGGGCAGGGGTTACCGATATGCCTTCAGGCAGCTCCAGTCTTGGAGCGGGGCATATTCAGTATGTTCTGAACCCGGAAGGAACAGATCAGGCGGCATGGGAATGGCAGAATACAGACTCCAATACTGCCAACGGTTCGTTTGAACTTTCAGCGATCGGCCTTGAAGACGGAATCCATGCATTGTATGTGCGCGGGATCGACGCCAATGGAAACTATGGTCTGGCAAAAGGTGTGGAGATTCCGGTGGACAGAACTCCGCCGAGCGCGCCGGCAGCGGTGACTATCCTGCCGGACGACTGGACAAAAGAAAACGAAGCTGTGCTGACATGGACATCTGTTTCCGACACCAATGATCTGCTGCGGGTGGAGTATGCGGTGGACACAGGTGCATTCACGGATACAGGCCTGAAGGATCAATCCTATACCGGCTTTGTGTTCGACATTTCTTCCTTCGCGGACGGTGAGCATACTGTTGCTGTCCGCGGCGTGGATATCGCCGGGAATACAGGCGCGGCTCAAACTGTCCCGCTCAGGATTGACCGCAGCGCACCGACACTGACAGTCTCAGCACTGGATCCTGTATCCTGGACAGATGCAGACAGCGTGAACCTGACATGGGAAGGTGCGGGGGATGCTTACAGCGGTCTTGCAGGCATGTCGTATCAGGTCGATGACGGAACAGCCGTTCCTCTGACAGCCGCTGAGAATGGACAGCAGACCATTGATATATCCAATCTGGCGGATGGCACCCATACCGTTGCACTGACGCTGGCGGACGCGCTGGACAACGTGAAAACGGTCCATCATACACTGTTCGTCGACCGGACAGCACCGGAGACTGAACTGACTGCACCGCAGAATGGAGATGTTGTAACAGGCGTCCTGGAGGTCTGGGGAACCGTAAAAGACCGTTCATTATCTGACTGGACGGTCACTGCAAAAGGCTCCGCAGGGAAGACCGTAACCGTTGTATCGGATATGGAGGAAAAGGACGCGCAGCAGCTCGGTGTGCTGGATACCGGAATGTTTGCCGATGGAGAAACCATCGAAGTGGTTCTGACAGCCCATGATTTGTCCGGCCATGAAAGCACCGTCAAGGGTGTTTTTCTGAAAGCGGATCACAGTGCCAGGCCTGTTCAGGCAGATGTCACCATCACTGCCCCATCTCAGGGAGAAGTGATTGCGGCAGCTCATAAGGAAGCGGCATATACCACCGGATATACCGGAGCGGAAGCGGAGAACAGGGTGATATCAGACGGTCAGCCTGCAGGCAGGGCTGCGGGGATGAAATATAATCTGTATCCCATCCTCTTTCCGGAGAATTCTGTTCACAGCCTGTCGGTGCTTTCCAAAGCGGCGGACGGCACGATGCACTATTCACAGGGCATGGCATCCATGCTTGTCATCTCGGACCTGTTTGCTGAAGCGGGCAGGATTGAGGCACAGAACGGAGTTGCACTGTCCGCAAAAGGCGCGGAAGCCGTGGAAGAAACGGGTACCATCACATCAAAGACTTTCACCGTGTCCCGCCCCATGCTGGCCATCCGCCTGCATACGGTATGTCAGCCTGCAGGCCGTGTTTCCTGTGAATACAGCACAGATCACGGCGCCAGCTGGCATCCTCTGGAGGAAGGGAAGGACGCATGGTTTGATGCACCTCAGACACAGGTCGCTGTCCGTGCAGCTTTAAGCGGTGCGGGCACGATCCTGCAGGGGCTGGATATCACGGGCGTGTATGAAATAAACCCCGTTCGCTGGAAGGCGCAGCTGCTCCGGCCGGTCACTGCATTTGACACAACAGGCGGCGAATTCACACAGGCAAAACCGGAAATCAAAAACAATGCACAGGCTGATCTGACGGTCAGACGACAGTATATGGACGGTGTTCTGCAAAGCGACAGCTTCACCGCCAGCTTCCTTCCGTATGCAGATGGATCAGTGCATCAGATTGCTCAGATCGGGCTGGATGCCCGGGGTACTCTGCATGGGAGCGGTGCAGAAACAGTTCTCCTGCTTCGGAACACACCCAATGCAGGCGGAATCTGTGAAACAGGTCTGCTTTCCCTGAAAGGGGATACCTATGCTCTCCGCCTGGAAACACTTTGCGTGGATGAATCCTCGCAGCCTGTGACGACCGGGAAGTATGCTTATTCCTTTGATGGAAATGTCTGGACGGATATGGAGCTGAACCAGTACGTTCTTCTTCCCCGTGCGACGAATCAGATCAGTGTCCGCGCAGAACTGCCCGATGGTGTAACACTTCGTGCCATGCACCTGGAAGGCGTTGCTTTGAAGAGCACTGCGGTGTCCGCCACTCTCATTAAAGCGCCTTACAATGTTCAGGCAGCGGACTACGGGGATTATTACGAAAACGAAAAGCTGCGCCGCTACGCGCTGACATGGTCGAACCCGAACAGGGATGACGGAACAGCGGCCAACAAGGTCGTCTTCGATATTTACCGCAACGGGGAGCGCATCGCATCCACTGAAAAGACAAGGTATGAGGATTTCGCCTACGAAAAGGACGCGGTGTATCATGTGCGGGCAAGGCGCGTGTATGATGATCCGCGGAATGGAAGCGCGAACATCCTTACACGCGCAAGCCGTCGGGTGAAAGCCGCCCATGTTCATATCCCGAAAGAACAGCGGCTTGAAGGCGTTCAGCACCATGTGGAGAACTTCAAGCAGTCCGAATACCTGAACGATCTCTACGGCGGGAACTACACCTTCTCCACTGCCTCCAATCCGCCCAATCACAGCTTTGCGCTGAATCAGGCGCTGCTGGGGCCGCATCGCTTCTGCTCGCTGGGCTTTGAACCGCTGAACTTCAATACGGGCAACTTCTTCCTGCAGGCGCTGGACGCAAATCTGCCCGATCTCGGCGACAGCGCGCTCTCCATTGTTCGCACCTACAACAGCCAATCCAATGAAACCGACGGACCTTTCGGCGCGAAATGGGGCACGGCATACAGCCAGCACCTGCGCCTGTTTGCCGACGGTTCCGTTGCCTACCGCCGTGCGGATGGCAGCGAGATCATCTTCTACCGTCAGCCGGACGGCGGTTTCACCTCCAACACGACCGAATACGAACAGCTCTCCTATAACGACGCGCAAACGGAATATCTCGTCACGCTGACGGACGGAACGGTCTATGCCTTCCAGTCCGGCGGTCTGCTTGCCCGTGTGGAGGAAAACGACGGGCAGCACATCACCCAGATCCTGCGGGATGAGGACGGGCTGATCACGAAGATCATCTCCCCCGCGCAGGAAGAACTGCTTGTGCAGATGGACAAAGCCGGGCATATCACGAAGCTGACGCTGCCGGGCGGCGCGAAGATCCAATATCAGTACAAGGGAAAGAACCTCGTGGCGGTGACCGACCCGAACGGCGCTGTCACGAAGTACCAGTACGACGCGCAGGGCCGTATGACCGCCTGGTGGGACGGCAACGGGACGAAACAGGTACAGAACCGTTATGATAAGGAAAACCGCGTCGTCGCCCAGACCGACGCCAACGGCGGACAGTACAGGCTGGCGTATTACGCGGATCACACCGTGACCACGGACGCGGAAGGCAATACCGTTTCCTATTACTTTGACGAATGGAAGCGCACCACACGCATCGTGGACGCGATGGGCGGCGAGACCCTGTACACCTACGGTGAGCAGGGCGAGATCGTCAGCAAGACCGATTCGCTGGGTCGGGTCACAACCTACGCCTACAACGTGAACGGCGATAAGATCCGGGAAGTCGATCCCCGCGGCATGGCGGTCACATTCGTATGGGATGAAAATCATCACCTGCTGAGCCGACAGGATCAGAACGGAAACGAAACAAGCTACACCTATGACGAACAGGGCAACTTGCTGACGGAAACCGCACCGGACGGCGGCGTGACCGCTTATACCTATGATGAAAAGGGCAGAAAAATCAGCGCCACAGACGCGCTGGGGCATACAACCCGCTACGAGTATGTCAACGGTCTGCTGACGAAGATCACCGATCCCATGGGGTATGTCACAGTCAATGCCTATGACGCGAACGGACATCTTTCTTCGCAGACCAACGCGCTGGGTGAAACGACGGCTTACGAACATGATTCTAAGGGCAACCTGCTGAAGCTGACCTTTGCGGATGGGGCATCCGTAAGCTACACCTATGACGCGCTGGGGCATAAGACCTCCATGACCGACCCCAAGGGCAACATCACCAAGTACGCCTATGACGGTCTGGGGCAGCTGATAAAGACCACCCTGCCGGACAGAACCGTACAAAGCCGAACCTATACCAAGAACGGTCAGATCAAAACCGAAACGGACGCGCTGGGCAATCGTACTGCCTATGCTTATGACAGGAACGGCAACCGCGTCAGCGTGACTGATCCGATGGGACATGCAACCCTCAGCGAGTACGACGCTGCGGGGCAGCTGACCAAAGAAACCAACGCGCTGGGCGGCGTAACCGCCTATACCTATGACGCGGTGGGTCTGCCCTTGACCGTGACCGATCCCAATGGTCTGACGCAAGCCATGACCTATGACGGCACGGGCAATCTGTTGACCCGAACCTTGCCGAACGGCGCGGTGATTGCGACGGAGTATGACAGCATGAACCGTCCCGTCCGTCAGATCAACGCGATGGGCGGGGTGACGGAGATCTCCTATGACCCGCTGGGGCGTATCCTCTCCGTGACCGACCCCATGGGCGCGAAAACCGCCTACACTTACGATGCCAACGGCAATCTGCTGACTTCAACGAACGCGCTGGGCGCCACAACGGCTTATGCCTATGACGCGCTGAACCGCATGATCTCGCAGACCGCCCCGAACGGCGGCGTGACGAAGTACGCCTATGACAGCGTGGGCAATCTGGCCTCTGTGACGGACGCGCTGGGGTATACCACGGCCTATGCGTATGATGCCAACGGCAGCCTGAGCGGGCTGACTGACCCGCTGGGGCATACGGTGTCCATGACCTACGACGCCAACGGCCGCGCCATTGCGGCGATCCAGAAGAACGGCGGTGTGCTGGCAACGGCGTATGACAAGGCGGGGCGTATTGCTTCCGAAACGGACGCCAACGGGCATACGACCAGGTACAGCTACAATAAGAACGGTCTTGTTTCCAAGGTGACGGACGCCCTGAACCAGCAGGCTGCTTTTGAGTATGACGCGCTGGGAAACATCTCGAAGATCACCGCGCCGGGGAAGGCTGTTACGCTGTATACCTACGACAGCGCAGGGAGAGCCACCGGCATGACCGACCCGGTGGGCTGCGAAACCGTCTATGCCTACAATGAGGCAGGGCAGCTGATCAGCCGGACGCTGAACGGTAACGTTTCAACCTACGAATACGACGCCGCGGGCAATCTCTCCGCCGTTACGGACGCGGAGGGCAGGAGGATCGCCTTCACCTATGACCTGAACGGACGGATGATGGAGATCGTCTATCCAGACGGCAGCAGGGACACGACTGAATATGACGCGCTGGGCAGGACAGTCAGGACGGTTCCCCGCACAGGGCTGGCGACTGCGTACGCCTATGACGCGATGGGCAACATCTTGAGCGTGACCCAGGGCGAGCATGTGACCCGCTATGAATACGACCTGCTGGGCAGGCGCGTGAAGCAGATCACGGCGGACGGCGCGGAAACCGCCTACGCCTACGATGCTTTGGGCAACCTGATCAGCACAACGGACCCGCTGGGCAACGAAACAGCCTTTGCCTACACGGCGGAATCTTTGCTGGAAAAGGTGACCTATGCCAATGGCGCAAGTCAGAGCCTCCACTATGACCTTGCGGACAATGTCACGGAAGAAACGGATGCCGAGGGGCATACCAAGCAGTACCTGTATGACAAAGTGAACCGCCTGACGGGCGTGATCGACCAGCTGGGCAACAAGACCGCTTACGCCTATGACCCGCTGGACAACATTGCCAAGGTCACGGACGCGCTGCGCCATGTCACGAGCTACACCTACGACAAACAAGGCAACCTGCTGACCGAAACAGACGCGCTGGGCAATACGGTAAAGTACGCCTATACGCCCGAAGGCTGGCTGCGGAGCGTAACCAAGGCGGACGGAACCGTACAGACCTTTGATTACGACAAGACCGGCAGCCTACTCACGCAGCATGTGGGCGACGGGCAGACCATCCAAAGCGGCTATAACGAGCTGGGCATGGTCACGACGGTCAGCAGCGAAGCAGGAACGATTACCTACCAATACAACGCGCAGGGCTATCTGATCTCCGTAACGAACGTGAACGGGGATGTGGTTTCCTATACCTACGACCAGTACGGAAATAAAACCTCCATGACCTACCCTGATAGGAAACAGGTGTGGTATACTTACGATGCCATGAACCGCATGGCAAGCGCGACGGGGCTGGACGGAGAGAAAACGACCTACGCCTACGACAAAGCGGGCAGACGAATCAAGACGCAAACCGGCGACCCGACGAGCGCAAGCAGCTTGACAACCGAATACAGCTATGACAGCGTTGGCAACATGCTGGAACAGGCGACAAGCGGAGCGAGTAGCATTGCCTTCTTGTATTCGTACAACAGGAACGGATACATCACGGGTGAAAAGCGCACAGAGGACGGCAAGACCACCGAAAGCATGTACACCTATGACCCGCTGGGACAGCTGACGGGCTTTACCAAGAGCACGGGGTATGTGGAGCAGTATGCCTATGACGCGGCGGGCAACATGCTGCAAAAGGTGATCACGGGTGAAGGGAGCGCGATCGCAAGTACAAACAACGCCCTCTCCCCTGCCTCCCCTGCTGTCACCTTGAAGATGCAATACAACAAAGCCAACCAGCTGATCTCCATGGCGAACGGTCAGGACAAAATTGCCTACAGCTATGACAAGAATGGTAGCTTGATCAAGAAGGCGCTGACCAGCAAAGTATACGGCAAGCTGACGGACACTCACACCTATAACGCCCTTGACCAGCTGACGGGTTATATGGGCTATGACGGCTACCGGCAGCAGCTGACCTATGATGCCAACGGGATGCGTCTGAGCAAGAAAGAGATGGGCAATGGCAATCGCTCCACCTTGGAAGAGCTGCTGCGAGGGAACATTCCCGGTCTGCCGGAGATTGTTGAACCCAGCAAGAGCCAGACCAACAAGAGGGACGACATCCTGCCGGAAGAACCGGAATGGGCAACGACAGAGTATCTATATGATTTGACGCAGGAATATTATCAGGTGATTCAGGAAAAGAAAACCTCCAAGAGCGGCACAAGCAAAACCGCTTACGCCTATGGGCTGGAACGGATTGCCGCCTACGATGTGGACGGAACAGGCATAACCGGCAAAACCAACTATGTGTATGACGGACGGGGGTCTGTGGCGCAGACGGTTTCTGTGCCTGTTGCGGGGCAGAAAGCAAAATCTGCGTTGCCGGAAACGCAAATCAAGGTGCAGAGTTTCTCCTATACCGCCTTTGGCGAACAAATGGGCAGGAAGATTTCCGGGTTTGGGTACAATGCGGAAGATTTTGACGCGGCAACGGGGATGATTAATCTTAGGGCAAGGCAGTATGAGCCAACTTTGAGCAGATTTAGCCAGAAGGATATCGTACGTGGACAGGTTATCTCTCCGCAATCGCTGAACCGGCATGCTTACTGTGTTAATAGTCCCATGATGCATATTGATCCAAGCGGCATGAAACTAAATATCATGGCAGCAGCGAAAAGAGCGCTCACTGGCACCGTGAGCACAATTATTAGATCTGTGAAAAATACTTTGACAAGCGTAAAACAGTCAATAAAAGCTCTTGCCTCCGCAGCAAATAAGGGATATATTGCGTCAAACGGTTCCAATGACATAAACATTAGAGCGGCTTATTATAGAGCAACGCTGGATATCAAGGCACGTGAAAAAGCGGAGAAAAGGACGCTCTCTGACAAGGAAAAGGACAAAATATTCGTAAGTGAATGTATGCTTATTTCCATGCAATTAGCTGAAATGTATGGTGCAAATACTGCGAAAGAATTCACTTCAACCGAAACCATTGGGGTGTATTCCTCAATGATTGCAATGAATCCAAAATCAACAAAAAGTGAGCGAGCAACTGCAAATCAGCTTCTAATGGACAATGGCTTTTCCAAGGCTCCATTTGATAGAAAAATGGTGTGTGTACCGTATGTTTGCAATGCATATCAGAATTCTGCGCTTTTCAAAGTTCTAGAAAAACTACCGAGGTATAACAAAATTATTCGTAAAACCACACCACTTTATGCTGCTCTTGCTGGTGGAGAAAGTAGAGAATATGGTAATATTACAGGGTCTGATTTGCCAAGCGAATATGTTAAAGCTGTTATTTCCCTGGGCAATACAACCGAATCACCAAAAATTAAACTTGCTGGAGATTCTGAGTATATAGATCTTTACGATTCATCTATCGTCAGCTTTACGACCAAAGAACAGGCTGATATCTTACTGAAAGCTAAAATAACACAGCCCCTAGACATCATGTTCTTTGGAAAAGAATCTTATACAAAGGACGGAAAAACTATAAAATCCACAAACCCAAATTACAATCCTGATGTGAATCAGATCCATGCCGTTTTGCTTGATTCTGCTTCAACATATTCAGGAATGGGAGCCGAAAGTGGGAATGGAGATAGTAATGTGCAAAAGAACAAAGAAATTAATGCAGATAGTAAGTTTGGAATTGATGTTATTCTAATGAACCATAACGCATTAAATATTCAAAGTGTAATGAACTGCTTAGGGGGAAGATAAAAATGAAATCTTGTATTGTTTTATCATTCGTCGTAATATTATCATTCTTTGTTTTTGCCTCATCTGCGCATTCAGAAAATGCTTTACCTCAAGCAGAACTTCTATCTTATGACTATTCTCCTAAAACTAACTTTGGCATCGGATATCAAACAAATGCCGAATTAGAACGATCTGACACCAAAAACAATCAGTGGCATGAAGAAAACAAATGGATCAAGCTATGGCTAAGAATTCATGTATTAACCCCACAAAATGATGAATGGGATCAAACACAGCAGTATTGTCAAGCAATCAATATAACCGATATTAAGGTTAAGAGTTCCTTCATTGAAGGTATTATTTATCGCTCCGAGCTTCTACCTTCTTCTAACGCAATTCCTATCAACTGTTCCCTTGAGAAGATTGATAACTCTTACGATAATTGGGAAGAATACTGGGATAAGCTCTTTCCTAAATGGTCACTATCTTCTCCATATAGTTCGACAAGCTACTGGAGTCAAACATTAAAAAATGGAGAAACTGAGTGGATTTTAGAACTTATTATCAGAGATGTTGGACAAGATGAGAAAGACATTCATAACTTTGTTAATTCTCTAAGCATCAAATGCAAAATTAATGCGAACTATTGCAAATTAGATACTAATGAAATATGTGTCGCAAATGGTAACGCGCAACACGAAGTCCGTTTGGACGAAAGAGCCGTCCAATTTCGTGCCGACTCATTTTTTGAAGAGTATTTTGAAGATGTGAATGCAAAAGCTAGCTATTTTACCGATCCGAACAATATTTTATGTTGCTCTAACGATGCTTATCGTAATGCCTTCTATACTGCCCCAGAGCAGTACTCGCTAATCGGCATAAGCATCACTATGCTCAAACAAATGCCTTGGGCAATATGCAATGTTGAAGCATCCTTAACACCGAATGATACATTTATTGGCATTTTCGTCGAATCAACTGATGCAATATATGATAGAGATCACTGGAAGAATGGCTTTTATTCTTTATATCCCTTTTTTCTTGTTGCAAAAACTGACCAAATGAATGAACAACAGATCAGAGATAAACTAAAAGAATTAGACTTATATCTTTCTTTTTCTACCGAGTTTATGGGAAATAACGATTTTTCGAGAACCAAGAGCATCGGTTATCCTGGGGTTCGATTCACAATGAAGGTGAATATGACAGAGTTAATGACAACAGAAGAATTGGACGAAAAGATAGGTAATATCAGCGATGGATAATAAGAAACCACCGCACAGTGAACACAATCTAATCCCCAATTGTATGGTGTCACCCTAAACATAAAAACAGGCGGTCAGCCGAAGCCAACCGCCTATAACGCATCATTCTTTTTTGCAATACTCCCCGTCTATCCAGCCGACATAATTCACCATTTTCAACCCAAAAGTCGGATAATCAGTACTCAATAATCATCCGGATTAGTATTTCCAATACAATGTGAAATTGGGGTGTGATTGCTTAGCGTCTTCTGACTTAACTTGTTATACAAAACTAATTCTAAATGGTTAACAAAGTGGCTAATTTGTGGTATAACCCGACTTTGCAACTTCATAATTACGAAATCCCAGGCCCTGCAATCCCTTCACGGGGAACGCTTTAATTCTTTTCTGAGTTTACCAATAGCCTCATCCTCAATTCTCTTTGCTCGGGTCTCAGACAAATGATAGATTCTGACCATTTCCGCCAAGGATTTATATACATCGTCATTGAAGCCATATCTGCAAATGATCCAGGCATGATGGCGCGGAGAAAGCGAAC
>R21__coassemble_804_pt1 | contig 24145 bp, 17 predicted proteins | sample R21__metabat2_high_PE_034 | metagenome-assembled genome bin R21 | reverse complement strand
GCCCGGGAGGATAGGTCGCTGCCGGATTCCAATACAGAAGCTCGAAAGAGCTTCTATTTTTTTTGCATTGACAGCATTTGATGTTCAGGTGAATGCTGTCCGGATATCATAGCGGCGGTTAATGAAACAAAATCAAAACCCCTGCCAGCTGCCATCATACCAGGCAGACTGACAGGGGTTGTTAAGAATACAGTTTTTAAAATGAATGCATGGTTTCGTTTACAACTGTGATGGACATCCCAATCGGCAGATCATTTTCTTCTGGAATCAGGTACACGGTATAAGTATCTCCATTGGCAGTCCGACTGATTCCTGAGATTGTTGCCTTTCTGGGAGTATCTGTTGGATCATCTGCTCTTAGATAAGACAGTGTGTCGCCTGGGTTGAGAAGATAAATCATGTTTTCCGCTGCTGAAAATTCAATGCGAATCGAATTCGGGACAGCGAGTGTGGCGAGAACCTGATCCTGCTGAACAGACTGGCCAGCATTGGCCTGAATATCTGTAATGATACCATCTTCCGGGATGGTGATCTCTGTGGAAGCGGAGGAGGCATAAGTGAATAATAGTTGACCGCGTTCGACACGGCTTCCTTCTTCTACCAAAATAGAAATCAGATGGCCATTCGCTTTGTATTGGACAAGATCGTTTTCAACGACAGTTCCGACGCCGACCTTGCTCTCATAAGCATAATCCTGCGAACGATAGAGATTGACAGTTTCACCGATGTATAATTCTCCGGCTGTAGTAAAGACATCAAAGTTTGAACCGGAGAGATTGGCTGTAAATCCAATTGCAAGATGACTTCTGTCGGCTGTACAGCGAATGAATAATGTCTCGCCGCCATGAATGATGGTGGTTTCAGGTGATGAATATGCATCAGTGGTTGCTGAAACAATACGGTACTTGGAAACGGGTGATATTTCAAGCACAGTATCCGATACGATCTCTCCAACCTTGGCTTTTACAAGCGAGACCGTGCCGCTTTCGGAGGCAAACACGGATGTGACGGACGTGTGTCCCACGATGTCTCCGGAGGAAACAGTCTGGCCGACAGATAAATTCAGTTCTTCAAGAATGCCGGAAGCAGCGGCCAAAACCGGTTTTTCAAGCGTGGAGATAACCGTCCCGCTCCAGGTCTCGCCAAGAGCAGATGACATGAGGAAAAGCAAGACGGTTGCTAGAACCAATATGCGTTTGATCATGGCATATGACCTCCAAAAGCTGCACTATACTCAAGTGATGATGGTATCAGTTCATTCTCTTCAGATAGTTCGAATACTGCATCTTCAATGCTGACGAGAATGTGGGATTGAAGAACATGAAAAACAAAGTCTGCAGATACATAGCCCTTGGACCGGTACTGTCCGTAATAAAAACCGTTCAAATCGAATGTCGTGTCCAGGGTCAGTTCATGCGTTCCGGCAACCAGGGACAGCTGATTTACACCGCTGTTGCCCAGCATATGGAGGGCAGCCTGGGAAAACGAGAATGTGCAAGAATCATCCTCTGATGAAAGATACAACTGATTCTCCGTAGAACTGGCAGTAAATGTGCCATCAACAGAGGAAAGCATGAGTCCTGTATCTCCGAGATAAAGTGCTGACAGTTCATCTTCAGGAAGTTCGATCAGGGCGGCATCATGCGGGGTCAGATCACCTGTTCCTGCGGCATGAGAGCTGATGAGTGCCTTGCCCGCAGTCACCGTGTTCGTATTTTTGGATGCACTGCTGCTCTTTTTTCCTGATGAGCCAAACGTTTTACTCCATCCTGAAGACGGCCTCTTACCGTTGCCCTGGCCGTTGTTCTCAGGCGTGGCGGTTGCATCTGCAGGGCTGATGGTTGCTGTGGGGGCCGGTGTTGCTGTGGTCTCTGAAGACGGCGTCGACTGGGCAGGCGTTTGTTCAGGTGTCGGCGTGGGATTCGCAGAATCATCCGTCAGAACGAGCTGAAACACAGTCTGGCCTAAGATCGTGCCCTGATTCTGTGCGATGATGGTGACGTTCAATGTTCCGCATGAGAGACGGGATGCTTCACAGGACCAATACAAAGAAGCAACTGTTTCTGTAATTGGAACTTCCAGTTCAGGCGATTCCACACGGATTCCATACTGGTCTGCCGACGGGTATGCATTCCATCCAACAATGATACTGCTGTTCTCATGAACTGTGAGGTACCAGACCCGGTTTTTCAGCTCTGCATCCTTGATTTCAATCGTCCATTGAAAGGATGGCTCTTCTGTAGGAGAATCTCCCGGATCAGAAGAGGGAACAGGGGTGGGCGTAGCTTCAGGTGAGGTTGTTGCAGTTGCGTCTGGAACAGATGGATCCGTTGGATCCGGAGAGGGCGAAGGTGAAGGCGTCTGTGCAGGATCTGTTTCAGAAGGATCATCGGGAACCGGCGAAGGTGAAGCAGACGGCGAGGCTGTCGGTGATTCTGTGGAAGTGGGCACTGCCGGATCATCAGCCGGAGTCGGCGATGGTGTTGCCGCTGTCGTAGCTGTGGGATCAGGTGAAGATGTCTCCTCCGATTCGGGTGTGCCAGTGGGCGTTGAAGGAGCCGATGTTGCTGTCGGTTCAGGCGCTTGCGTGCTTTCCGGTTTGGGCGTTGATGCGGCAGTTGGTGAAGGCGTCGCAGTGGGAGACGGCGTTGAAGAAGCATCCGTAGGCGTTTCGGAGGTCTGTGTCGGGTTTTCCTGCGGATTTTGAACGGGTTCCTCAGCGGTGACTGCAGACGCAAGCAAAAGACATGCGAGCAGCAGAATCAGTATGCGTTTACTCACCGGCACCTTCGCCTTCTTTGTGGTCTTCATCCTTCTTGTCTCCTCGTCCGCCGCGGCGGTTTTCACCGGAAGAGGCATTCGATGCATCAGCATCCAGAGCTTCAGGCTCTCCATTCTCAATATCCAATTCGGATTCTTCTGATGCTTCTGCCTGTTCATCTTCCGGGGTTGAAACGACGGCGCTCATTCCATAACGGACATGGCTGTCAGCTGTGAAATCAACATAAACCGTGAAAGTTACGCTTTCCGTATTTCCTGAAGAACTGGCAATACGTGAAATCATAGAGACGGTTCCATCATAGGAAGTGCCTGCATCCTCATCTGCAGTCAGCTCGATGATGACGGGATCACCGACGGAAAGAAGGTCAAGGTCTTCCTGGGATACTTCGGCTGAGATCCGCATGGAATCGCTCGGATAAATGATGGCACAGACGGAATCCTTCTGTACTCCGGATCCGGCACTGACCTTGATCTCCGCAAGCGTACCGCTCACCCCGGCATAGATTTCCTTTCCGGACATATAAAACCCGTCAAATGAACCATCCAGTGTTTCAAAGAGCAGGTCGCCGCGCTGAACCTGATCGCCGCTCTTGACTGCATAGGAAACGATGCTTCCGGAACCGGTCACGGCCAGAGGATTTCGGCGGCTCACAGTGCCCCGCCCGATGCGCTGCTTGGTGGAATACGCACTGTCACGGAAGACATCAACAGAATCACCGACAATAAAGACGCCGGAGGAAACTTCAATCGTGTAATTGATGCCGTCAATGGCCGTGATGGTTCCTTCGCCGCTGCGGCTGGAAGACGTGCGTCCCTGGAGATAGACTTTTTCGCCGACATGCACGAACTTGGTTTCCGTACTGTTATATGCATTGGCAGTTGATGCGGAGACGGTAAACGTGGATTCTCCCTCCAGATACATGACCGCACCATAACGGCTGGTGATGGTTTCGGCATTGTCACCGGGCTGGCCGAAGATGCCGGTTACAGTACCGCTTTCTGAGGCATAGACCTTGGTGGTACGGAGAACAGCGATGGGGGTGTCGGGATTGACGGTGTCGCCCACAGACACGAGGACCTGGTCGACCGTTCCACCAATGGGTGCATACACCTGGGCGGTCTGGTCATTGGTGACCGTACCATCCAGCACAAGGTTGTCGGCCATGGCTGTGCAGGCCAGTGAGAGGGCAAGGAGCAGGGAAATCAAAAGCAGTCCTTTTTTCATGGGATACCTCCTGTAGATTTGGTTTACATGGAACGAAGTGCATCAATGGGGTTCAAACGACTTGCTTTTCGTGCGGGTGCCCATCCGAACAGGATGCCGACGGCGGCAGAGAAACCAACACCCAGGGCGATGGCTCCCCATGAGACAACAAACGTGGAGCCAATGACCTCACTGAGAACCAACGAAAGCAGAAGTCCGAGCATCACGCCTGCGATGCCGCCGATCAGGGAGAGCATAAAGGACTCGATCAGAAACTGCACCTGTATCTGCCACGGCTTGGCGCCGAGCGCCTTTTTCAGACCGATTTCCACAGTGCGCTCTGTGACGGTGGTCAGCATCATGTTCATAATGCCGATACCGCCGACGACCAGTGCAATACTGGCAATGCCGCCCAGAAGCGTGGCCATCATGCCGGTCATGGTTTCCATGGTATCCTCAATGGAATCCATGGTTGTGATGGTATAGGTATCCTCTTCATAGCTGAACATGGGATCCAGCGCAGCTTCAAGTGCAGAGGAGGCCTGGCTTGAGGTGACGCCCTCGGACATATAGACTGTAAAACTTGTCACCAGACTGCTGTTGTTCATTTTCAGCGCGGTGGTATAGGGAATAAAAATATTGGCTTTCCCGGAGAAAATGGAGGCAATGCCGGAGGAAGAATCTTCTTTGAAACGTCCCACCACAGTGAAAGGCGTGCCGTTGATATAGAGGGTTGCTCCGACCGGGTTCACTGCAAAAAAGAAGGTGGAAACCATTTCATCGGAGACCAGACAGACGAACGAAGAATTGTCCTCATCAATAAAGTTCAGCTCACGCCCGTGCGTGACAATGTCTTCATTCAGATGAAAATAGTAGGAGCTCTTTCCGGACACATTGACATTGCTCTGTGTTTCGCCGGAACAAGTTACCTGGGCCCGAAGGGAAACGGTTGGTGTGATGCCGTCGACTTCTTTGAGCGCAGTGAGCGTTTTCAGGTCATCCCGAGTCAGACCGCTTTTCAGATCAGAACCGCTGATGGAAACTGAAATCGTTCCAGCCCCGAGACTGGTAAAGGATGAAGTAATGGAGGAGGAAACGCCTGAAACGGTTGTAATCAGAGCGATGACTGCGGTTACACCGATCAGAATGCCAAGTACCGTGAGAAATGAACGGACCTTGTTTCCCCATATATTGGATATGGACATGGAGATGCATTCATGGATCATGATGAACGTGCTGCGGATGGATTTAAGCATCGCTGGTATTTCCCCCTTCCGTGAGCACGCCATCAATGATATGAACGACACGATGAGCATGCGCGGCAATGTTCATATCATGTGTGATCATCAGGATGGTGCGTCCTTCATCATTGATTGTCTGGAACAGTTCCATGATCTGTTTGCCTGTTTTCTGATCCAGCGCGCCGGTGGGTTCATCGGCCAGGAGGATGCTGGGATTGCCGACCAGCGCTCTTGCTATGGCAACGCGCTGCTGCTGACCGCCGGAGAGCTGATTGGGATAGTGATACATGCGGTCTGCAAGACCGACACGTTCCAGCATCGCCGTAGCGCGTCTGCGTCGTTCCTTTGGACGAACACCCGCATAGATCAGTGGAAGCTCAACATTGCGGATGGCAGTCAGGCGCGGGAGAAGCTGGGAGTTCTGAAAAATAAAACCGATTTCACGGGAACGAAGATCAGCAAGCTCACCCGAAGTCAGATCTTCCACGGTTCTGCCCTGAAGGATATAGTTTCCGGAAGTGGGGACATCAAGACAGCCGATAATGTTCATGAGTGTTGATTTTCCGCTTCCGGAAGGACCCAGAACAGAGAGATATTCGCCCTCTTCAATGGAAAGATTGACGTTTTTCAGAATGTGAGAAACCTCTTCACCCATGAGATAATCTTTGCAGATGTTCTGCATATGGAAAAAGTGATTGGTTGACATCTCAGTTTCCACCTCTGCCGCCTGTTCCATTCCCGTATCCATTGGGCCGATTGGTGTTATTCCAATTGTTGTTTCTCTGAGTGTTACGGTCCCTGTTGTTGATCTGCTGACCGCCGAACATGGAAGAGAATATGGAAGTCATGGCGGATACGGTTTCAGTCTTTGCAACGGCAAAGACTTCATCGCCTTCTGAAAGTCCCTCTTTGATTTCGACATAATTGCCATTGGAAACACCGACCGTTACGGGGGTTTCAATCATCGTGCTTCCATCGGCATCCAGCCTGTAGACAAAGGCAGTATTCTCATTGGTGAAAGACAGCGCATCCATTTTAAGAATCACGACATCTTCTGCCTGTTCCTGGGGCACGGTTACGGTCACCTGCATGCCGGGATAAATGCTGTCCCCGGGCTGGACATCAATGTATACAGTGCCTGTGTAATAGGCAACATTGCCCTGGGAAGAAGAAATATAGTTGATGGAAGAAATGGTGGACGTGTAGGATTTTTCGGCAGCGGTTGCCGTCACCTTGCATGAATCACCCACGTGGACGGAAGCAATGTCGTACTCATCAATTCGAATGGTCGTTTTCAGCCGGGAAAAATCCGCGACCTGGATGAGCGAAGTGTTGGGCTGGACTTCGTCACCTTCTTCGACCGAAATCGTGTTGACGGTTCCGTTAAATTCAGCCTTGATGGTTTCGCCGTTGGAAAGACGCATCAGACGCTTCCCTGAGGAAACGCTTTCTCCTTCGGTCACATAAATGGAGCGGACCGTTGCAGAGGACGCATTGGAGTAGGTGGACGAAGTCACAAGCTGAAGGGACCCGGAAAAGGAAAGGGAGTTGGAAATGCTCCCCCGCGAAGCGGAGTAGGAATCATAGGTGATGGTATATTCGCTTTTCAGGCGTGAATATGCATACAGTCCACCGAAAGCAAGGACAAGAAGAAAGACAAGCCAGAGAATGATCCGGCGTACAAGATGTCTTTTTTTCTTTCGTACAGGTTTTGCAGGATACAGGGAAGCAGATTCTGACATGTGATTTCTCCTGTTAAATGCTGATTTCCACACTTGTGTGGTATACCAAGGATACCATATCTGTGTGAACTTCACGTGAAAAGAACATGAAAAATGCCGTTTCAGGCTGCATCATGATGCGGCAAGAAACGGCAATATTTCTTTATATGGTTTCAAGTCCGTTGGGAGTGAGGCGCAGCACTCTTCCGATGTGCTGGGAGAGCAGCACACGGTCATGTGTCACGCAGATGATACATCCGTTGAAGGAGGACATCATGTCACGAAGAACCGGGGCGGAAAGCGGGCTGAGGTTCCGTGTGGGTTCATCCAGGATGAGGACATTGGCTTTCTGAAGAATCAGATGAATCAGAAAGAGTTTGGCTTTCTGTCCGCCGGAAAGGGAGCGTATGGGATGCTCCATCTCCTCGCGTGTAAAGCGGAACGCTCCAAGATGAATGCGTATTTCCGTCAGCTGCTCTTTGGAGCCGTCCGTATGCAGATATTCCACCGGCGTCAAATCATAGGGCAGTGAGTCTGTATAGTCCTGCGGCATATACGCACACTTGAGATCGTTCCGATCCGACAGGAAAGCAACAATCTGCCGGAGCAGTGTCGTTTTCCCAGAACCGTTTTCACCGATGATCAGCACCTTTTCGGGACCGACAACGGAAAGGTGCAGATTTCTGGAAAGCACCTGCTCACCGGCCCGGAGTTCAGGAAGATCCAGCGTCAGGACGGTTTTGCCGGAAGGAAAGGAAATCCCCTCAGCCCAGCTTGCATCAATTGCCCATTCTGAATAGGGACGCTCGGTCATCTGACTGTCTTCACGCTCAAAACGATGCTCGAGTGACTTAACCGCTTTCATCTTCTTTTTCAGAAGTCTGCCGGAGTGCGGATCCTGTCTGGATACTGCGTTCTGGGCATGCTCCACGGACTGCTGGATTCTCTGAAAACGTTCATCCCTGGCGCGTTTTTCACGCTGCTCAGACTGAAAGATCTGTTCCTGCCGGACAAACGCATCATTTCGGGTCTGCATATAGACATCATATGGCGTATTGGAAAGGGTCCATCGGGGTGCCTGCCTTCCGTGAATGCTCTCAAGATGAAGCACACGGGTGGCGCAGGCTCTGAGGAGAACTTCATCATGTGAAACAAACAGGACAGGCAGCGAACAGTTGAGCAGAAAATGCTCGAGGGATTCCAGCGCATTCAGGTCAAGGTCGTTGCTCGGTTCATCCAGTACAAGCATGGTCGGGGAAGAAAGCATCAGGAGCATCAGACGCAGTTTGAGCTTCTCACCGCCTGAAAGGTTGCGGACGGGGCTTTGTCTGTAAGCAAGGTCGGGGGACATGCCGATGAGCTGGCAGACATCAAACAGTTCCTGCCAGGATGCGTCAGGAAACGAGGCACAGGAACAGCAGTAGTCGTAAACGGAGAGAGAATCACTGAACCTGTTTTCCTGAGAGAGAAAGGCGATCCGTTCACCGCCGGCATTGATGTTTCCCTCGGAAAGACACCATTCGGGAACTGCTGGCCAGTGGACGATCGTTTCGAGGAGCGTGGATTTACCGTCACCTTCTTCACCGATGACGGCGAGACGTTCCACGCCCGACAACGTCAGAGAGAGATCATGAATAAGGACACGGAGATCACTCTTATGAGTGAGTGTCAGGTGCTGTATTTGGAGCACAGGCAGGCCTCCTTTTGGCCCTGGGCAGCGTGCACACGAAAAAAAGGCATGGAAAAATGCCTGATTCTGTCATGCACAAAAACGCCACCGCAGTGGTTATTGTTGCATACGACAGAGATCAGTTGCGCATCTTTCCACACCTTTCTATGATTGGCTGCAACGAATATAGCAGAGTCAAGAGCATCCGTCAAGATCAGGAACATGCAAAGTGAAGGAAGGTTTGACGATGAATTGTTTGTCTTGCATGCCTTATCTCTTCGTGATATCCTTTGAGCGGAACAGATCTGAGCAAAAGAAAAAGGAGTCGTGCATATGGACCGTCCGTTCTTTATCGGCAACAGAAAACGATTCTATGACAAAATGAAACCGCATTCTCTGCTGGTGCTCTTTTCCGGCGAAGAAGTCCGGAAAACAAACGATGAAAACTATCCATTCTTCGCGGAACGCAATTTTGTATATATGACCGGCATTGAGCAGAAAGAATCCATTCTCTTCGCGCTGAAAGGCGATCATGATGTCCGGGAAATCCTGTATATGCTTCCTCCGGACTCCATGAAAGAGAGATGGACAGGGAGAAGGCTCAAGCCATCTGAAGCGGAAGCGGTTTCCGGTATTACGGATATCCGCGTGTCAGGACAGTTCTCGGAAGATTTTCATGCCGTGGCTGCCGGGGGACATTATTCCGTGATCCCGGAAAACTATGAATCCCTGTACCTGGATCTTTTTCGTGTGGAATTATCTGAACGCGAACGGCCCTCCCATGGGTTTCTGCGTCAGGTTCAGGCCAATTATCCGTACCTGAACATCGAAAGCGCGACGACGATCCTTCGCCAGCTGCGGCTGATCAAGCAGCCCTGTGAGATTGAGGCGCACAGAAAAGCGGAGCAGATTACGCGGGAAGGCATTCTTGCCATGATGCATGCCTCGCGCCCGGGCATGTATGAATACCAGTACAAAGCGGAATTCGACTATGCGCTGGCACAGCACGGACCTGAGGGAACTGGATTTCCATCGATCATTTCAGCCGGACGCAATAATTTCTGCATCCATTATTACAGCTATACAGGAAAAGCGGAGGACGGAGATATCGTGCTCAATGATGTTGGAGCACAGTGGGACGGTCACACTGCAGATGTATCGCGGGGCTGGCCGTGCAACGGACGCTATTCGGAACGTCAGAAGCTTCTGTTTGACTGTATGCTGCAGACAAGCAATCATATGTTTGATATTGTCAAACCCGGCATGCGCATGAATGATGTGGACAGGACGATTCGATCCTATAATGCCCAGCTCATGGTGGATGCCGGCATCATGAAGGATGTCAGCGAGATCGGAACCTATATGTGGCACGGCGGAGCACATCATATCGGGTATGATGTCCATGATCTGGTCGAACGGCCGGAGTTGATCGCTCCCAACATGATGTTCTGCATTGATATCGGCATTTATCATGAAGAGTGGGGAATCGGTTTCAGGCTGGAAGACAATCTTCTGGTGACGGAGAACGGATGTGAAAATATGTCCGCGAGCATTCCGAGAACAACCGAAGAAATCGAGGACGAGATACCGCACAGGCATTAATCACCGCGATGGATATCTGACCTGTTTCCAAACCGCAGCACTGTCCTGTGCTGCAGAGGGCACATCTTGTATTGAGCGCAAGGAGGATCACGCATGAAGAACGGATTTGCACAGAGATTTGTCAGTCTGAAGACAAAGGTTGGCGGAAACCGGGAAAAACAGGAGTTTGAATTTACCTTTGGTTCTCCCATGGAAATCAATAATGGCATTACCATGCCCGAGAAGCATATTCGCAGAATCCTTTCGGAGATGCAGTTCGCCCTGTCGCTCAATGACGAGAAGGGCGGCTGCTTTGACCTGGAGATTGACAGTGCTTTGAGTATCCTTGAGGAAGGGATGGAGCAGGACGGCGTGATCACAAAGTCCACAGCTCTTTTGGCGGAAAAGGCACTGCTGCCCCTGCGCGATGCAGCAAAAGAATACGAGGTGCTTTGTGTCGGGCATGCACATATTGATATGAACTGGATGTGGGGCTGGCAGGAAACCGTCGCAGCTACGCTTGCCACCTTCAGAACCATGCTCAATCTGATGAAAGAGTATCCAGCGTTTACTTTTGCTCAGTCACAGGCCTCTGTGTATCGCATTGTGGAGGAATACGACCCTGAGATGATGGACGAAATCCGTGCACGGATCAGGGAAGGAAGATGGGAAGTCACGGCGTCTTCCTGGGTGGAAAATGATAAGAATATGCCCGACACGGAATCACTCCTGCGGCATATTCATTTGACGCATGATTATCTTCAGTCTGTGTGGGATGTTCCGAAGGAGAAACTGAATATTGACTTTTCCCCTGATACGTTCGGGCACAGCGCTTTTATTCCGGAAATTGATACGTTTGGCGGTGTCCGATATATGTATCACTGCCGCGGGGTCACGACGGAGGATGTGATCTATCGCTGGCAGTGCGCAAACGGAAAGGAAATCCTGGTCTGCCGGGAACCCTACTGGTATAACAGTGGAATCACACCGGACGCAGGGACTGGGGTTATTGAACTGTCCCATCACTCGGGCGGATTGAAGACCGGGCTGATCGTGTATGGCGTGGGCAATCATGGCGGCGGCGTAACCAGGCGTGACATTGAGCGCATTCTTGAAATGCAGGAGTGGCCGGTGTTTCCGAAGATGTCATTTGGCACATTCGGAGAATATTTCCGCAGGGCGGAATCGGTGCGTGAACAGCTGCATGTCCGTACGGGCGAGCTGAATGCCATCTTTACCGGCTGTTATTCCACGCAGTCCAGAATCAAGCGTGGAAACCGTCGGACGGAGGCCGCGCTGTTGGATGCTGAGGCACTGAGTGCCATGGCAGGAAAGAAACTGTTTGGTGCTGAGCGTGCGTGGAGGAATGTATGCTTTACGCATTTCCATGACATTCTGACAGGATCCTGTGTTCAGGAAACACGGGAACATGCCATGGGACTTTACGCAGAAAGCATGGCCGTGGCGAACACCGGTGCGTCCAAGGCGATCACAGCCATCGGTGAAAGCATTGACACATCCTGCTACCACCTGCGTGATATGGAAGACAGTCAGTCCGAAGGCGCAGGCGCGGGGTATGGAATTGAGGCCTATGCCGGCGTGCCGAATCCGGACAGAGGCCGCGGAAAAAGCAGAGTGTACACGGTGTACAATCCGACTTCTGTCGACCGGGATGAATGTGTTGAGATCACGGTCTGGGACTGGCCATTCGATCTGAATCGGCTTTGGGTGTATGATGCGCACGGGAACGCACTGCCTTTCAGTCTCCTCACAAGAGAACGTGAGCATTACTGGGACCACAAGAAAATCAGGCTTCTTGTTCAGGTACATACCCCGGGTTTTGGATATGCAACACTCTGCGTAGATGAACGTGAAGCAGAAAAGTACCCGACGTACCGCCTGGCGGATGAACGCACAGAACTTCCGATGGAGGATCTGGTTCTTGAAAATGAATGCATCCGCGCTGTGTTCTCCCGCCGGAGCGGGGCGATGATTTCCTTTGTAGACAAGGCGGACGGATGTGAGCGCCTGACGGAAGGGAAAACCAGTGCGCCTGTTCTGGTGGACACGGAAGGGGCCAGCAGTGATGCATGGCATATTGGCCGCTGGCTGAGGATGTCACAGCTGGAAACGGCAACCATTAAGCCGTTTGCCAATCGTGTGAGCTGCGGATTTGAACTGACCCAGACCATTCGGTCATCAAAGGTCACCACACGCGTGTCTCTGAATGCTGGAGAGAAAGCGCTGAAATATGAAATGAAAGTCGACTGGAATGAGTCGGCTGCGGTCGGAGAACATGTGCCGGTGCTGGTGTTTGAACTGCCCTGCGGAGCCCGGCAGATGCGGATGGACGTGCCGGGCGGCGTGCTGGACCGTGATGCATCCGCACAGGATAAACCCGGACTGACCTTTGCCGCATGCGTTCAGGGAGAGCGGGCACTTTTCCTGGTGTCAGACTGCAAGTATGGCTACCGCTGTGATGACGGAAGCTTAAGTGTGACCCTGATTAATACGGCAAGATATCCGGATCCGTATCCGGAGCGGGGAATTCATCGCATTACGCTATGGGTGGGTGTCAGTGCAGGGGACAGAAAATCGCTGAAAGACTGCGCAAGAGCACTGAATCATCCCCTGGTGGTGTGTTCCACCGGTATCCATCCGGGCTGCCTGCCGCCCGAGGGACAGATGCTGAAGGTGGACTGCCGTACGAGCGTTGTGACCTCTCTGCGCAGTGAGGATGGACGCCTGGTTCTCCGAATGAATGAGCTGGAAGGCCAGCAGGACCATATTGTGATTGAAAAAGAAGGAATCACGAAGGCTCACATCACGGACCTGGCAGGAAACAGGATCGGCGAAGTCTGTGTTGATCAGCATCGGGCAGAATTCGATCTGGCCCCGCTGAGCCTGGCACAGGTTGTCCTGGAATAACAAAAATAAAGCGATCAACAATAAGGATAAAAAGCCATGCCGTTTCAGATCGTACGAAATGATATTACGAAAGTCAAAGCAGACGTGATTGTCAATACCGCGAATCCGGAGCCGTTGATTGGAGACGGGACCGATCACGCCGTGTATGAAGCTGCAGGGGCCGCAGAACTGCTCGAGGCCCGCAGCAAAATAGGCAGGATTGAACCGGGACAGGTTGCCTGGACCCGGGCATACGGGCTGGATGCAAAGTATATTTTTCATGCGGTCGGTCCAGTATGGTGCGGCGGAGACCAACAGGAGGAAACCGTGCTGCGCGAGTGCTATGCCCATGCGCTCGCCCTTGCCGACCAGCTTGGCTGCGAGAGCATTGCATTCCCATTGATTTCCAGCGGGACTTATGGATTCCCAAGAGAGCGTGCCATGTCCGTGGCGCTTGAGGAAGTGGGGAAGTTCCTTCTCAGTCACGACCTGATGGTGATTCTTGTCGTGTTTGACCGTGAGTCGTTTGGTGTTTCATCCTCGTTCTTTCATGATATAGAAGAATTTATTGATGAGCACCATGTCGAACGGCTGCTGGAAAAAGAATATCAGGAACAGGAAAAACAGCGGCGGTTCAATGGCAGTCGGAGCACCACAGAAGGAAGAGGACTGCAGGAACGCACTCGGAGATGGAAAAACGCTGCTGTTCCCGAGATGGATCAGCCGCTGGATCAGCTTCTCAGCGGTCAGGAGGATACGTTTCAGCAGCGTCTGCTGCGATGGATTGACCAGAAAAAGCTGAATGATACAGATGTGTACAAAAAAGCGAACATTGACCGGCGGCTGTTTTCCAAGATACGATGCAATGTGAACTATACTCCCAAAAAGAAAACAGCGCTCGCTTTTGCGATTGCACTGGAACTGGACCTGGCGTCCGCTGTGGACCTGCTGGCCCGGGCAGGATTTGCCCTGTCACCGAGCAGCAAGTTTGACCAGATTGTTGCTTATTATATTGTTCACAGCATATATGATATCTATGAGATCAACGCATCGCTGTTCGCGTATGACCAGCCGATCCTCGGAGCATAAAACGGGGAATGTATGAATCAATTGCCGTGCAGTGGACACTGGGGCTGCAGGTGAAAAAAGTGGAATCAGAAAAAGCATCATCCAATCCATGCCCCCCGATCTGTTGAGGACCGGGATCGCATTGAAAAGATGATGCTTTTTCCGTTGTCTTGTCAAATCAGGAAAGATCATGTATATTCTGCGCATGAGAACAGGAAAACGAAAAAAGCCGAACAGTGAAAGGAGAAAATCCAGAGATGGCTGTCGGCATCTGCGATGATGATTCATGCGATGATTTCGCAATGCATGCACTGGAGGAAACTGTCATGAAAAAGAGATTGTGGATCGGATGCATGGTGTTGGTTCTGCTGCTGACGCAGGGAGCCTGTGCTGCATCCACCCCAACACCGCTTCCCATTGTGATTACACGCGAAGTGCAGACCGAATATCCGGAAAAAATCCAGGATTTGCTGGACGTAGCGTATCGTGAGTGGACGGAAGTTGGCGGAAAAGAACTGAAGAGAAGCAATAAATATACCCTGTGGCTGAATGAATTTGACTGGGGATGGTGTGCCGGGTTTGTCACATGGTGCACGATGGAAGCAGGGATCCCGCAGGTGGCCTTTACCGACAATGTGCGCGGAGATGTGGAAGGACTTGTCCATTTGAAGGAAGCCAGTGTCGGCAAGATGATCACCGGGTATATGCGGATGAACCGTGTGACGAATGTGCCGCAGAAGGGGTTTATTGTCGTCTATGGACAGCGGGGATCCGGCGGTGCCTACCACGTGGGCATTGTCTATGACATTGTGGACCTTGGTGAGGGGCGCTACCGTCTGACCACGATTGAGGGAAACATGTCCAATACCGTGAGAATGTATGTTCATGACTATGACATGAATGCAAAAAAGGCCTGGGATATGAAAACCATTCCGCCTGAAGATCAGACAGAAGAAATGAGCCGCATGTTTTCCTACAAGCTGCAGAATGAAACCTGGTACATCAATTGTTTCCTGATGACCTGGATTCCGGAGGCGGACATGCCCATTCTTTCAGAGGCCGATGTGACCGTGACGCCTGCGCCGGAATCGGTCAGTCCATAAGGCGTGCTGCGTCCTCTGTGCCGGATGGCGCCGCAGGAAAGGCAGCATCCGGAGACGATCAGGCTGTTATGGAAATGAAAAAGCAGGGAGGAACTTTTGAACCCTCCCTGCTTGTTTGTATTACTCCATGTGTCCGTCGCGGAACATGCTGAACTGATCCATGGGATACTTTTTCAGATTTTCAAGAATATTGCGCTCGTCGGCCTTGTCGATGAGTTCGGTCCGTGCCTTTGCGATTTCGATGTTGGTCTTGTGACGGGAAGGTCCGCCGACACAGCCGCCGGGGCACATCATGCCTTCAATAAAGTCTTCTTTCAGCGTCCCGGCTTTCAGCATGGTGAGCGCTTTTTTGCATTCAGCACCACCGGTGCATGCGAGAAGATGGATGTCCTCCGTGTCTTCGCCCATTTCCTTCATTACTTCGAGCACAGCAGCGGCAACACCGCCGGAGGAAGCAAACTTCTTGCCGAAGCGGGAGGCTTCCTGGTAATCCTCAGTGACCGGTTCAACCGCGATGTCCTTGCTCTCGAGAAGACTGGTCATTTCTCCGAAGGTGATGGCATAGTCGGCGTTGTCCACAATGAATTCATTGAGCGTTTCGCCTTTCTTTGCAATGCACGGGCCGATAAACACCGTCACGCATCCGGGATGGGTGGCTTTGAGATAACGATTGACGGCCACCATGGGGCTGACAGTCGAGGATTTGTTCTCTTCGTACTGTTTGGGGAACTGATGACGGAGCAGACTGATAAAGGCAGGGCAGCAGGAAGTCGTCATCTTGCGGCCTTCTTTTTTGGCCTCGATCCATTCTTTTGCTTCATAGGCTGCTGTCATATCGGCACCGAGTCCGACTTCGACCATGTCGGCAAATCCGACCTTTTTCAGGGCATTGCGCAGCGACGCCATGCCGATGTCTTTGCCGAACTGACCTTCTGATGCAGGAGCGCACATGGCGATGACTTCGCGCCCGGCCTTGATGGCTTCAATGATGGACACGAGGAAAATCTTGCTGCCGATTGCACCGAAAGGACAGGCATGGATACAGTGTCCGCAGTGCACACATTTGCTCTCATCGATATTGCAGAATCCGTACTCATCCCAGCTGATGGCCCCGACAGGACAGACTTTTTTGCAGGGTCGTTCGAGATGAATGATGGCACCATACGGGCAGGCTTTGGCACACATGCCGCATTCCTTGCATTTTGTCGGGTCGATCTGCATGCGCTTTTCACCCTTGGTAATGGCACCGAAACGGCAGGAATTGATGCATGCACGGCCAAGGCAGAAACGGCAGTTATCGGTTACAGAATACGTTGAGGTAGGACAGTCATCACAGGCCGGCTTAATGACCTGAACGACATTTTTCGTGCAGTTGGTGACATCTGCATTCAGACCGCTTGCAAGACGGATGCGTTCACGGACAATGGCGCGTTCCTTATATACACAGCAGCGATATTCCGGTTTTGGACCAGGACTGATTTTGAAGACGATTTTTTCACGATTTTCATCAGTCAGCGCGCCTTCCCATGCCAGTTTGCAGACTTCAGTGGCAATATCATGTTTCAGGTCGCGTATCCCTCTGTCGTTGGTAATCATCGCAGTTCCCTCCATAAAGCGTGGTAACCTCATTATAGCATAATGGAAATGGTTTGTCCTGAAAATGAGAATCTTTTTCCGGGCATCCATGTAAAGATCAAGGAAATCATGGTCAGGTGCAGACAGATGAAATGAACAGGGGAGCGAAGAGGCATTGTGCTTTCATGTTCAATACGATACAATGTGTGCAGGAAAACGACCTCTGAAAACAACTGAGTGACATGTAACACTTCCTGTTTTTTCAGAGATGAATGCACTGGGCAGCTTAGAAGCAAAATCATGTTGATCTGGAAAGGATGCGAAGGGCATGCGATTGAGTTTGCGATCCGGAATGAAAAAGCTTGCAGCTTTACTGATAGGGGGAATCATGATGACCGGGTGTACCCATGCAGAAACAATCAAACTCAGGCATTTCGAAAACCAGCGGCCGTTTGAGGGCTGGGGGACCAGTCTGTGCTGGTGGGCGAACCGGATTGGTTATTCGGATGAACTCTCCGAAATGGCAGCCAGGGCCTTTTTTGACGAGAAAGATGGCCTCGGGATGAATATTGTCCGCTTCAACATTGGCGGGGGCGATGACAGTACGCATCATCATATTACTCGCACAGATTCGGCAATGGAAGGCTATGCCGTCAATCCTGTCTATGATGAAGCGGCAGGTACCTACCAATGGGAATGGGACTGGGAAAAGGATGCCGCCCAGCGCAATGTGCTGGAAAAGGCCATCAGACAGACGGATGACCGTCTGATTGTGGAACTGTTTTCCAACTCGCCACCTTATTTCATGACGGTCAGCGGCTGTACATCAGGCAATACAAATCCAAACCAGGATAACCTGAAAGCGGACGCGTACGAAGCGTTTGCCCGCTATCTTGTCGGCGTGGCGGAACATTTTGAGAAGGAATGGAACATTCCGGTACAGAGCCTTGAACCGATGAATGAACCGTATACAAATTACTGGAAGGCCTTCAGTCCCAAGCAGGAAGGGTGCCGGTTCAGTCCCGGAGAATCCCAGTCCAGAATCATTCTTGCGGTGAAGGAAGAACTGAACAGGACCGGCATGGGCCACGTGGTCCTTCCCGGGACAGACGAAACCTCTCTGGATACACAGATGAACGCATGGTATGCGCTCTCCGATGATGCGAAGAAGGCGATTGACCGGATTGATGTACATACCTATCAGGGCGACGGACGGGTGCCGCTGAGCAATCTGGCCTTTAAGCAGGGCAAAGGGCTGTGGATGTCGGAGGTCGATGGCGGGGACACGATCGGAACAGGCGAGATGGGAGCAGGCCTCTGGCTGGCCCAGAGAGTGGTGGATGACATGAATGGTCTGCAGCCTTCTGCCTGGATTCTGTGGCAGGTGATTGACAACCACATCAGCGCAAAAGGATATCTTGGAAACCGTGATTCGGGTATGGTCAATGTGAATGGCGGATACTGGGGACTCTCAGTCGCCGATCATGACCGGACAGAGCTGATTCATACCATGAAATACTATGCGCTTGGACAGTTTACCCGGTTTATTCGTCCCGGGGACGAATTGCTGGTATCATCGGGACACAGTCTGGCGGCAAGGAATCCTGAAGACGGAAGTCTTTCTGTTGTCTATGTCAACACCAATCCCGGAGACGCATCGGTGGAACTGGATCTGACTGAGTTCGGGGAAAAATGGAATGCACGTGTTTACCGCACTTCCGGGGGCATGGCCGACGGGGAAAAATGGGCACTGTGCGAAGAAACCGAGGTGGCTGGCGGGACGATCGCCATGAATATGAAAGGGAATGCCGTGACTACCGTTGTGTTTGTCCCGGCCCCATGAGATAAAAAACTGCATACAGGGCAAAGAAAAAGCCGGTCACTTCTGATCGGCTTTTTCTGCTGGGGTAATTTTACTGGTCGTCTTCATTCTCGTTATAGAGAAGGCTCATTTCTGTCTTGGGATCAAAGATATGGATCACCTTGCTCGGGAAAGTGAAGTACAGTTCATTGCCGCTCTTAAGACTTGCACGCTGCTCGCGGGTCAGGTCGATGGTGGGCAGGCGGAGAATGATACTGTCTCCCGAATCGGTGGTGAGATGCATATGCAGTTCGGAACCCATCATTTCCACAACCTGAATCTTGGAGCGGATGGTGTTCGGGCCTTTTTCAAAGGAAACGGCCGTATGTTCCGGGCGAACGCCCATGATGATATCCTGGGAAGTGATATGCTTCTGCTTCAGAACAGCGCAGGGCTCTTCGTCAAGCGGGACATGAATGCCGAGCACATCGACGGCATACTTTCCGGCATTTTCCTGGAGCTTTGCCTTGATAAAGTTCATCTGCGGAGAACCGATAAACCCTGCGACAAACAGATTTTTCGGTGTGTCAAAGACCTGCTGCGGGGTACCGACCTGCTGAATGTATCCGTCTTTCATGACAACGATACGGTCGCCCAGGGTCATGGCCTCCGTCTGGTCGTGAGTGACATAGATAAATGTGGTGTCAATGCGTTTGCGCAGAAGAATGATCTCTGCACGCATCTGATTGCGCAGTTTTGCGTCGAGGTTGGAAAGCGGCTCGTCCATCAGGAAAACCTGTGGTTCGCGAACGATGGCGCGGCCGATGGCAACACGCTGACGCTGACCGCCGGAAAGCTGTTTGGGTTTGCGGCCAAGGTATTCTGTAATGCCGAGAATTTCAGCAGCCTGGCACACTCTCTTGTGGATTTCTTCATTGTTCATCTTCCGGATCCGGAGAGAGAACGCCATGTTCTCATACACTGTGATGTGCGGATACAGTGCATAGTTCTGAAAGACCATGGCGATGTCGCGGTCTTTGGGCTCGACATCATTGACGACGCGGTCGCCGATTTTCAGCGTGCCGCCGGAAATATCCTCTAGACCGGCAACCATGCGCAGTGTGGTTGATTTGCCGCAGCCGGAAGGTCCGACAAAAACGATGAATTCCTTGTCGCGGATACGAAGATTGAAATCGTGCACAGCGACAACATGATTCTCATATTCTTTTTTGATATGTTCAAGCGTTACACTTGCCATAAGAAGTCCTCCATTTCATTGATTGATCCGTCAGCCTTTGACTGCACCGCCGGTTACGCCTTCCACATAGTACTTCTGCAGGAACATGAACAGAAGCGTGATAGGAATGGCAACCAGGACGCCGCCTGCGCAGAAACGGGTGAAGTAACCCTGATAGTCGTTCGTGTTGACCCAGCGGTACAGACCGACGGCAACGTTGTAGCTTTCTGCACGGCCCAGTGCAACATAGGATGCAAACACGTAGTCACCCCACGGAGCCATAAAGGCCATCATGATGGTATAAATCACGATCGGCTTGGACATGGGCATGATAATTTTCCAGAACACGAGTGCGCGTGAAGCTCCATCAATTCGGGCGGACTCATCCAGCGATTTCGGAATCGTGTCAAAGAAACCTTTTGAAATATAGTATCCCATGCCAGAGGAGGCACAGTAAATCAGAATGAGGCCGGGAATGGCACCTTCCTGTGTCAGACCAAGCTGCTTGAGCAGGAAGTACAGTGCAATCATGGTCAGGAAGCCGGGGAACATGCCAAGGACCAGGACAACATTCATAAACAGTTTACGGCCGCGAAAACGCATGCGGGAAAGCGCATAAGAAACGGAGAGAACCATGCAGGTCTGGATGACAGCACAAACCAGTGCAATAATCAGCGTATTGCCGTACCACCGGAAGAACATGCCGTCCTGGAAGAGATAGCGGTAATTGTCCAGAGAAAAGTGATGCGGAATCACGTAATCAACCATACCGCCGCTTTCCGTCAGATACGAGCGGAAAGACTGAAGGACAAGAAAAACGAATGGAGCAAGCCAGATGATGGACATAATGACGAGGATGGTGTAAATGCTTCTGTTGACATGCTTTTCGTGATTCTTTTTGCTTCTGAGGTATTTTTCCGTTTTGACTTCACGGATAACACCTTTTTCCTGATCGATCTCAATATCGACTTCAGGAATACTGGTCTTTTTCGTCGTCATTGGAAATCCTCCTCATTCTTCACAGAAGGCATCAGGTTATATACCACCAGGTTGATGATGACCGTGATGATAAAGACCAGAATACCGATAACTGCTGCAATTTTATAGTTGGTGTCAGAAACGGTCATCTTATACAGCCAGGTAATCAGAAGATCCGTGTAGCCGGCGTTGCCTGCAAGCTCCATAGAAAGCGGTTTGCCCTGCGTGAGCAGGAAGATGACGTTAAAGTTGTTGATGTTTCCTATAAACGAAGTCAGCAGATAAGGGCCGGTAACAAAGAGCATGTACGGAAGAGTAATCTTCATGTACATCTGGATTGCGTTGGCACCATCCATGCGGGCACTTTCATAGAGATCGGCAGGAATATTCATGAGAATGCCGGTGGCAATGAGCATGAGATAGGGGATACCAATCCAGAGGTTAATGAGGATAACCGTGAAACGGGCCCAGTGCGCATTGGTCCAGAAGGGAATCGGCTCGGATATCCATTTCCACCGCATCAGCGTGCCGTTGATCAGGCCGTCAGCCGCGAACATTTTGGAGACATACAGGAGGGAGACAAACTGGGGGATGGCGATGGTCATGACGAGAATGGTGCGCCAGACCTTCTTGAACTTGATGCCTTTTTTATTAATCATGATGGCAACAAGCATTCCCATGAAATAATTAAGGAACGTTGCAAAAAAGGCCCAGACCAGTGTCCAGAACAGAACCTGCCTGAACGTATCGCCATAGTTTGCTCCGCCGGTGGAGAGCAGTGTATGGAAGTTGTCCCAGCCGACCCAGGTGAAGAGCTTGGACGGGGGCTGATGCTCATAGTCAAAGTTTGTGAAGGCGACAAGGATCATGAAAATGATCGGAAGGACGGTGAATGTGAAGATACCGAGTGTAGGCAGTGCAAGCAGGGTTTTATGGAACTGCTCATCGGCCATGGACTGGAGATCTTCTTTACCTGTCTGCAGTCTTTTTCCTTCTTTGATGTATTTCTGGCCGAGTTTGTTCTGGCGGACATTGACCCGCCACGTATAGATGAATGCCAGAATAAAGAAAATGGTCAGAATACCGTAGAGAAGGATGAAAAAAGAGTTATCGCCATAGACTGTGACGCGGCCTTTCTTGGTTGTCGGTATATCACCAAGGGTGCTGAACTTTGCAAGATAAGGCATGCCGAAGTTAAACATGTAGAGATTAAATACCGTCTGAAACAGGAAAAACAGAATGCCGCGGAGCCACTGGCCGCGTGCACAGTTTCCGAATCCCATGACGAGGAAGGAAATGCGGGTTTTCCAGTCGCCGTTTACAAATGTCATGACTACATCTTTGACATTGGCACCAAACAGGCAGATGATATGCCAGATGGATCGAAACAGTTTCTGAACGCCCCGGACGATCCCCATCGGAATCCGCTTCAGAAAACTCAGAAAATCATATCCGATTTTGGCGGGTTTACTGAGCTTCAGATAATCCAGATCCGTCATGAATGTGACCTCCATGCATATTTACAAAAAGGAGGACTGGTATACCAGCCCTCCTGAGTAACATCTTTTTACTTGACGTAGGTGCCAGCAGTCGTCTGGAAGTTAGTCAGAGTAGAAAGGAGTTCTTCATCGGACGCATTATCCAGCTTGTCAGCGATGATGTCATCACCAAGAGCGGTGGCCAGAGACCAGTATTCACCAGGATACTGTCCCTGAGGCATGGTGAACGCCAGCTGTGCGGCAAGAGCTGCAAGGGCTTCGTTGGCCTTTACAGATTCATCCTGCTGAGCAGCGAGATTGGAGGGACCCCACTGTACTGCGTTGTAACGAGCGAGCTGTACTTCGCCGGAAGTCAGGAAAGCAGCGAGCGCATCGCATGCAGCGAGCTTGTTTTCATCAACCTGAGGCTTGACACCGAGCATCTTGAATCCGCCGAAACCACCCAGCTGATAGCCGTCCACAACAGGAAGCTTTGCAGCGGCGAAGTTGTCACCGAGCATTTCTTTCACAGCGTTGGAATCCCAGGTGCCGTCAACGATCGCACCGAGGTTGGTCGCGTTGGAAGCAGAAGAACCGTTCACAAAGGCAGGGCTCTTGGCAAGCTTGATCATGCTCTTGAGTGCCTTTACGCCGTTTTCGGAAGCATAGTCGCAGTTCATGGCAACCAGATTGCCTTCAGCGTCGGTGTCATAGGTCAGGGAGCAGCCTGCGCCGAAGAAGAAAGCGGTCTGATACCAACCGGAGTTGATTTCCATGTAGAAGCTCTTGCCGGCCTTTTCGCAGTCAGCCAGAATCTTATCCAGATCGGAAGGATCGGTGACAACGCTCTTGTCATAATAGAGGAAGTAGCCGTTATCGCTGGTCATGGGATAGGCATACATAACGTCGCCCATCTTGACTGCGGCAACAGAGCCCGCGTCATTTTCGGCTTCAACAACCTTGGCGTTTTCTTCTTCAACGACTTCCAGAGCACCGGCAGCAACAAGGCGGGCCAGCTGATCCTGGGCAAAACCAAAGATATCAGCGCCACCTTCAACGTCGGTGATCATGTTGGAAGCAGCATCGCCTTCGCCGACAGCCTGAACCGTCACGGTCATGCCTGCGTACTCAGGATGTGCAGCCTTGAAAGCTTCAACCTGCTGATTGGTGAAGTCCACAACAGCTTCAGCAACCCAGACTTTAATTTCGCCATTGAAGCCCTCTGCGTTCGCAAAAGCGCACACAGAAACCATCATGGCAAGTGCTAGGACAAGAGAAAGGAACTTTTCATAGAGAATTCCTCCTATTAATTTTTCAACCCATTACGGGTAGACGGCAACGCCGTCCGGTCGGATTAGATTATATCATATATTTGCCAAAATGTCAAAATAAACCGTGAAACATACCAGAAATGGAGAAACATCAAGGAAAGGCCCATGAAACGACCGGTACAGCATGAATACAGGATTGGAATACAGAAATCTATTGAAGAGGAAGTCAAAAAGGCTTACAATTCCATAGAATGGAAAGGTACATTATCTTAAGTCAAGGGAGGAAGTTATATGAGTGAGCCGCGTCGGGGAGGACGTGAACGCCGTGTCACCGGCCAGGGGCATGGAGTCGAGAAAAAAGGTCAGGGTCTTGGCACCGGACCGGTAGGAACGACCGGTGGGATGAACGGCGGATCCAGTGCGCGTTCTGGCCAGCCTTCACAGGGCAGAACACCGGGAAACACACCCGGTTCATCATCCTCAAGGCCGCAGCCGCGTCCCAGAACACCGATCGGCCAGGCAGGCGGCAT
>R21__coassemble_802_pt1 | contig 24166 bp, 21 predicted proteins | sample R21__metabat2_high_PE_034 | metagenome-assembled genome bin R21 | reverse complement strand
TAGTGCGCTACATTCGCATTGTAGAGGCCAGGGGTTCGACTCCCCTATGCTCCACCACCCACCCTCGGAGGCAGAAAAGCTTTCGAGGCTTTTTTTTGCTTATAGCAGCCTATTTTTTCTTGTAGATCCTTCTCGATTGACGTCTAATAATGTGAAAGGAGGTGCAGGCGGACATGCAAACGGTCAAGGGCCCTGACCGTACACCGGAAGAAGAGATTACCCGTATGGTAAACGAACATCAGCTTGCTTTGCTTCGTCTCTGCTTCACCTATTTACATGACAGAGAACTGGCAAGGGATGCAGTTCAGGAGACATTTCTGAAGGCATACCGAAGCCTGAAGACATTCAGATATGATGCCAACGAAAAAACCTGGCTTTCCCGGATCGCTATCAACTGCTGCCGGGATTTGAGCAGGAACAGCTGGTTCAGACATACTGATCGATCTGTAACACTCGATATGCTTCCTGAACCAAAGGTACAGCCATCTTATGATGACGACACACTGACGATTGAAATGATGAAGCTGCCCAAGAGGCTGCGAGAAGTGATCTTACTGTACTATTTTGAAAATATGACAACACCCGAGATCGCAGAGACCTTGCAAATCTCACAGCAGGCAGTCAGCGATCGCCTGGTTCGCGCTAGAACAAAACTTCGGAAAGCGCTGGGGAAAGAATTTGAGGGAGATGATTGAAAATGCGAAAAGAAGAAGTACAAAAGGCTTTGAATCGTTCTCTTTCTGGTTTGCAGGCTGACCCTTGGCTTGCTCAGCGCATTATTGCAAACGAGGAGGAAAAGCCAGTGAAAAAAAAGATATCTGTATCATTTGTATTTGCGTGTATTCTGGTTGTTGTCACTATGTCTGCAGCACTAGCGGTTGGTAATTTGCTTCCTGGAATCCGTGAAATGCTGGGGCTGGATGCTGAGAGTGGCATGGAAAAAAAGTTTGAAGCACTTGATTACAATTGGGAAACAGATTTTACTACAGCCCACGTACGGGAAATGTTATATGACGGACAGGGTGCGTATATCGCAATTGATGTTCAAAAGAAGGACAGGGAGGATATTCTCCTGATTCCGAGCGGAGACAGAAAAATGACCTTGAGCAGTTCTGCGAGTGCATTGGGAAGACTGGATGCTGTGGAAGGAGAATCCATTGCAGAATACGCAGAACGCAAAGGAATGACCGTCGTTTACTTTACAGTCATTGCACAGAACCTCGACAAGTCTTTCACTGCGGTTACAAACCCTGGAGACCGCATATCCTTCGGACAAGATGCCTGGACAATGGTCCTTCGCTTCCCTGCGGTGGAACAAAATGAAAAGATAAACGTTCGTCTGTATACAACGATTTATGACAGCCCATTATCTCAATCATCCCTTCCTGCTGGCGAACGGCCCATCGCAGAACCGCACAGTATCACAGTGAATGTACCCGATTTCAAAAACATCGGAGAGCAAAAAACGGTGATGAATGTCATCTCAGTAGTTGAAAACACTCCTTTGGCAGGGTTGGCAATTCAGGATGCAAAGCTGATCCGGACGCCGATTGCGACTTATCTTGATTTACTGATTGGAAATCCAGATCGAACAGAATACTCTTCGATTGCTGCAACAATAACACCGCTTAGCATGCCTGAATCCGAACAGCTTTCTATCGAAAGCAGACACTTTGGCTCTCCTGTCGTGTTTACTGAAGGCTATTCCTCGGGTGCGCATGAAATAGAGGTATACCCATTGGAAAATATCACTTGTACAGAATTTCAAGTCGAGCTGATTACATCACCCATGTCGGAAGTCGATGAACTGGAGGATGTTCAGTTTACAAGTGCCGGCTTGGTTACACTTACTTTCGGAATTAGTGAAAACTGAGTTTGGTATAGGTGACTGCAAAGAGCGCCGTCCATTAGGGCGGCGCTTTATCTTCAAGATCTAAGATGAGCATGTGGTTGCACACCAAGCAGGAGAGAGGGGAACCCCTCCCTCTACCCTGTTCAGTTGTGAATCATTACGTCAAACGAAAGTAACTGTTCAGATAAAAGGGTCATATTTGAAGCATCAACATACGCGTCAGATGCATTGACAGGTCTTTGAACCGGACCATTAATGTCAACCATATCATCTCCGAACCATTCGCTTCCTACTAATATCTGGAACGGTTCCTCAGAATCAACAGGGGTTTCTCCACGCTGGATTGCCTCATCAATGTTGCGCCATGAGTTCATGTGGTTCTCACTCTCCGTCTCAATAAGGCAAACCTTTTGCGTAGGAACCAGCAAGGACAAATTCATTTCTCATGCTTCGATTTGGGCTTATGGCTGAAATCGTTTCGATTTCATATATAGACGAAACAAATAAAAGAATTTTCGATGCCGAGAGAAAAAATATTCAGAATCGGTTTTTCTGACCTCAATTTTCAAAATGGATTCCGTTTTGGGGCGGGAGACCCTTTGTTGCATTTACATTGGCAATTAACAGCAGGTATTGGCAATTGGTAATCCAGCTGACAGGTTACATCACTGTATCGTATAAGTACACGAAAGAGATCAAGGGCTCATCCCAGAATGCGCGTTATGGAAGCCCGTTCCCCCACATAGGATCAACCTACAATACCTACAATACGAGATCCGGAGCGTATCGGGCAGAGACGAAAGCAAAAAAGGAATGCTATCGCGGAATGAACGGCCGGCTCTGAACATGCAGAAGAAATACCCGGACAGGGTGGAAAGAACCGGGTGAACCGGATTTGACAGAGGAGCATTGCATCAATCAGGATAGATTCATAGAATGAAACTGACTGAATTCGTTCCAGAGCGATGCGGCACAGACTGAACCCGATTGCTGATACCTGATGAAAAACGAGGAGATTGACTATGAAAAACATGATGATTCGCATATGCTGTTTACTGCTGATCTTCGGGATCGCTGTGACATGGATTCCTGCGACCGCTGAAGAATACACGATCAACAACATTCGTCAGTATGTCGCCGGTGTGGATGAACCGGTTGAACTGGCGGACGGGTCGTTCCAGCCGCAGATCAATTTTGATAATGCGGCCACAACGCCTGCGCTGATTCCGGTGATGAATGAAGTCAACCAGAAGCTGCTGATGTACGGTTCGATCGGACGCGGCTTCTCCCAGAAATCCAATTATTCCACGGATCTTTATGAGAGAACACGCGAGACAGTCCTTTCCTTTGTGGGACTGAATCCGGCTGAAGACACCGATTATACGTGCTTCTATGTCAACAGCACCACGGATGGTCTGAACAAGCTGGCTTCCGCGCTCATCACGAGCAAAGATGACGTTGTGCTGTCCACACGCATGGAACACCACGCGAACGATCTGTCCTGGCGGGAGAGGTGCAGGGTGATCTATGCGGAAGTGGATGAACTGGGCCGGATTCGGTATGACGAAATTGAACGGCTGCTGAAGGAAAATCAGGTGAAGCTGGTGGCCGTCACGGCAGCTTCCAATGTCACAGGGTATGTGACGGATGTGCATCGGATCGCAAAGCTTGCCCATCAGTACGGGGCGATGATCGAGGTCGATGGAGCGCAGATCGTTGCGCACCGGGCGTTTTCCATGAAAGGGGAAACGGCGGATGAGAACATTGATTTCTTTGTTTTCTCCGCTCACAAAATGTATTCGCCCTACGGCGGAGGCGCTGTCATCGGACTGCATTCTGTGCTCAATGAACATATGCCTGAGTTTTATGGCGGGGGCACGGTTCAGATCGTTGGAGACTCCAGCGTTTCGTTCAAAGATGCGCCGGCTCTGTATGAGGCGGGATCGCCCAACTACCCTGGTGTCATCGGGATGGGGAAAGCGATGGAAATCCTGAAAGCAGTGGGATATGACGCGATCGTGGAGCATGAACAGAAACTGATCCGCCGGATGATGGACGGGCTGAAACAGTTTGAAAATGTTGTGATTTACGGCGACACGGAAAACATCAGTGACCGTGTGGGTGTTGTTACTTTCAATTTCACGGATATCAACTCGTATTTTCTGGCAGTGAAGCTGACCGAACTCGGCGGTGTTGCCACGCGCCGCGGCGCATTCTGCGCGCATCCGTATGTATGGCGGCTTCTGGGAATCCCGGATGAAGAGCTGGCAAAATATGAGGATTGCGGTGCAAGCGGAACCCCGGGCATGATCCGTGTCAGTTTTGGCATCTACAATACGGAGGAAGAAGTGGATTAGTTCCTGAAGGTTCTTGCACAGGCGATTCCTGCTGCCAAGGCGTATGTAAAGGAAATGATTGAGGATTTCGGAGAAGAATCCCAGGCGTTTGATCCCTCTTTCTGATGAAGTCCCCTTTGCATTCGGTTCCTTCAGACTGCGGGGCCTGAAATGAAAGTTGCAGGCAGAAACAAGGCCCGGACACAATCTTTCCCTGTTCCGCGGAAGAAACCAGATTGAAATCTGCAAAAAACTTCCTGATCGCGTCTGAAAAGTGATGGATTCAGTCGGGCAGACAGGATATAATGCTCCTCGGGGTTTCAGAAAAACATGGAAGCTTTCTTTCGAAGCAGCGGCAACAAGCCCATTCATGCGAAAGAAAGGCTGACCATCGGGAAGGACAGCGGATCATATGAGAGAACCGAATGATCAGATTGAGGCCAGACTGGTTTCTGTCGTCCCTTCAGAGCGGCAGATCCGGCATCAGAAGATGGAGTTTTATGCGTTTGTTCACTTTACCGTGAATACCTTCACAGGGAAAGAGTGGGGAGATGGAACGGAAGATCCTGCGATCTTCAACCCGGAAAAGCTGGATGCCGGGCAGTGGGCACAAGCCTGCAGGGCAGCCGGAATGAAAGCCATCATTCTGACCTGCAAACATCACGACGGCTTCTGTCTCTGGCCGAGCCGGTATACGGAGCACTCAGTGGCTGCGAGTCCTTTTCGGGGAGGAAAGGGTGACGTTGTAAAGGAAGTTTCGGAAGCCTGCAGGAAGGAAGGACTTGCCTTCGGCGTCTATCTTTCCCCCTGGGACCGGAATAACGCTGCTTACGGAAGCGGGAAGGCTTACAACGACTATTTTGTCCATCAGCTGGAGGAACTGCTGACCGGATATGGAGAGATCTGCTCGGTCTGGTTTGACGGTGCCTGCGGAGAAGGACCGAACGGAAAAGTGCAGGTCTATGACTGGGAACGCTATTACCGGACGATCCGGGAGCTGCAGCCGGGTGCCTGCATCCATGTGTGCGGACCGGATGTACGCTGGTGCGGAAACGAGGCAGGATATACAAGAAAATCGGAGTGGAGCGTGGTGCCTGAGCGCACACGGGATACCGAGAAGATCAAAGAAAAGAGCCAGCAGGAGGACTCCACGGCATTCCGCGAAAGACGAATCACTGCCAGGGATGAGGATCTGGGAAGCTACGACCTCGTGAAAAACGAGGAACACCTCGTCTGGTATCCGGCGGAGGTGAATACCTCCATCCGGCCGGGCTGGTTCTACCATGAGTCTGAGGATGACAAGGTCAAACCGCTTTCCGAGCTGATTCATGTTTACGAAGGCTCCGTCGGCGGAAATGCAACCTTTCTGCTGAATATTCCGCCCATGCCGAGCGGCCTCTTCCACGAAAATGATGTCCGGCGCCTGCATGAATTCGGCAGGTATCTCAGGGAAACTTACGGGAATAATCTCCTGGACCAGGCGGAGATTTCAGCGGATACCTCGGAAGCAGGACACGGGATTGAGCATGTCCGCATTGATGATGACTCCTTCTATAAAACGGAAGACGGAAGACGCACATGCAGCATCCGGGTTCTGTTCCCAAAGGAAACAGAGATCCATCGTGTGGTGCTCAAGGAAAACATCCGCTGCAGTCAGCGGATTGAAGCATTCCGTATCCTGGCAGGGGAAAAGGAACTGTATTCAGGAACTGTCGTCGGGTATAAAAAGATCGCAGGGTTTGAACCGGTCGTTACGAAGACCGTAACGATTGAAATCACAGATTCCCGCATTGCTCCGACGCTGGCGTTCCTCGGAATCTACTGAGAAACAGGAGAAATTGAATATGCATATTCTGGCAGTTACTTTATCGATTCTTGCTGTGGTGTGCGCTCTGATTGCGACCTTCCTTTTCGGAACAACCGGTGCCGTCATCGCCAGTGTGCTGGGTGCCGCTGCGATTGTACTGGGCGTCATCATGCGGATCCGCACCGGGACAAAGAAAACCGGCATCGCCATTGTGTTCGGCGTACTTGCCATTGTTTTGTCTGTTTCGGTGTCAGCTCGTCTGTCGGATGCATTTACAACACTGCGAAATAAGGCACTGGAATATAAGCCGGACGGTATTTGGGCTCAGGTATCCACAGATACCACGCATGGGGTGATGGGAATCATCAGCCATTTTCCCAAAACGGAAGATGCCATGAATGCCATGGTCGCAGAAATAGATGAGTTGACCAGAATCGGTGAAAAAACGGAATAATCAAAGCACGGAATGGAAGTGCTGCTGTTTGTCCTGATTTCATCATGCTCTTCTGGTGACTCATGCTGGAATAGTGACAGATGAATCGGCCACTGCACTGTAATCCCGGGATGCCCTGATAGTCTTGGTTTTCCGGGATTTTTATCATGTAATTGCCTGTGGCGGACTGTTTGTGAAAAGAAGCACATTCCCCGCCGGTGAGTGTCTGCTTTGGGCGTCTGAGATGGTGTGGCTTGACAATTTCGGAGTTCCGGTTTCATAATATCGGAAAGAATCAGTATTCTGTTTCACATGAATGGGGGAAACCAGCTTGGAACCGAGTAAAATCATGGCCAAAGGTAAAATTGGATTATTCAGCATGATCGAAAGTGCGGCGAACCTGCGAAACAGCAAGGTATTGTTTGCCATGACACTGGTTTTGCTGGGCATATCCGTTCTTCTGCATTTCACTGTTCCGGAGATTGCAGCCATACCATATTTCATGGCATTTTCGGCTGTCATGGTGCTTGTGTCCATAGCAGAGCTGGTGCTGATCCGGCGGAAAAAAGGTGTTGGAACTCATCTGAAATGGGTCATCGGGATCAGCTTTATTGTGTCGGCTGCCACCACGACCTCGACAATGGGTGCTGCCGGGAGCATCATCTATGTGTTTCCCATGCTGCTCAGCATCCAGTACTGTTCGTTTCTGTATTCGCTGTTCATTTCTGCCATCACCGTAATGGGCGCTTTTGTTCCGCTTCTGCTGTCGTCCCATCTTTCCTACTATGATCTGAATGTCGTCAAGATGGCCCCGGGCACTGTGCTTCAGGTGACAAAGACACTTGAGGCATCGCTTGGACCGGAGATCATCGACGAGGCAGGAACAAAGATGAATGAGCTTCTTTCCGTCTTTCTGCCGATTATTCTTCTGGTGAGCATAGCTGCGGCTGTATCGATCAGCATTACGGCGGCCATACGCAAGAGTCTGCTGCAGCAATACCATCAGTTCCAGATCACGAGGGAATGAGGTGACGCGCATGGATTACATCCGGTATATCACCGAGGGGATCGAATCAATCTGCAAACACCACAAACGCCGCACCGCCGGTTCTGAAACTGTTCGTTCTGCACAGGCGGAGATGGCAGCATCCATGAAAGACTGCGTGGATGAGATCAGAACACAGCAGTTTGAAATCCATCCGCAGGCTTTTATGGGATCCGTACCGCTGGAAGCATTTCTCTGCCTGATCTCCTGTGCCTTTTTCCTCGTCGGGGTCTACAGGAGCCAATCATGGGCATACATGGTTTCTCTGGTTTTCATGATGAGCGCAGTCGTTGCGGTCGTCGCGGAATATGCGCTCTACAGGCAGCTGACGGACAGGTTCTATCCCCGAAAGACAGGTCAGAACCTCTACATGGTCCGCAAAGCAAAGAATACGCCCAAGCGGCGCATTATTCTCTGCGGGCATGCGGATGCCGCCTATGAAATGCCCGTGCTGAAATATCTGCCTGCCATCCTGATCTATATCTGTATTGGTTCCGGAGTCCTTTTCTGGCTGGTGAATTTTCTGTTCTGCAATCTTGCGCTTGCGGAATTTCTTCCGCAGGGTGTCCTGGAGGTACTTGCGGTCATTGAGATTGTTTTGTCTGTCCTGTACGCACCGCTGCTTTTCCTGGTGGACTGGCGCACGGTCGTGGACGGTGCCAACGACAACCTGACCGGATGCTTTCTGGGCATGAGTCTTCTGAAGGAGATGGCCGATAAAGATCTGCGGTTTGATGATACAGAGGTCTGCTGTCTGATCACCGATGGTGAGGAATCCGGGCTTCGCGGGGCACATGCATTTGCGATCGAAAATGTGGAAGAACTGATGCAGCTCAACACCATGGTCATCGCGGTGGATACGATTCATTCGGAAAAAGAACTGCGCATTTTCTCACGCGGGATCAACTATACGGAGTCCAACAGTGAGGAAGCCTGCAATCTGCTGTATTTTGCAGGCATGAAAAATGGACTGGATCTGCCCAACGCTGAGTTTTATCCCGGGGCCTGCGATTCAGAAGCGTTTTCCGTCATCGGCATTAAGGCTGCGGCAATCTGCGGCGTCGCGTTTACCCCGCAGGATTATTATCACAACGTCAAGGATACCTATACCAATCTGAATCCGGAATGCATACGGGTTGTGCGCTCCGTTCTGAAGGATGCTGTGGACATGTTTGCAAAAGTGGGCAACATCTTCTGATGAGGAGGACCCGACATGAATGTAACACCTGAATTTCTGGATGATTTCAGAAGAGAATTCGATGAAGCAGTTGAAACACTGTGCGAGAAATATGGTATTTCGATGAAGCTTGGGAGAATCACTTACGAGCATGAGCGTTTCTCTGCAACTCTAAGCGTCAATATGACCCGGGATCCGGAAGATATCGCACGTGCCAATTTCGATGCAGATGCCTGGAAGTTTGAAGATATTGGCATTACGGAGGGAATGTACAAGAGAATCTTCACAGGAAAAGACGAAAAGAAATATGCCATTGTCGGTCTGCAGCCCCGCTCCTACAAGCACCCCCTTTGCATTGTGGATGTGGACGATGGCAGACGCTATCAGGCGGACCGCAGATTTATCAAAGAATGGTCAGATTCCTTTTACGCGGAAACGATAGATCAGAAGTGTGAGGATTGATACGATTAAGACTTTGATCGGCAACTGGTCAGAATGCATGGATCATCATGTCAGAGATCTCTGTACCAATCGGAAACGGAACAAAGTGTTTTCCAATGAAAAATGCCTGTCTCAGGACAGGCATTTTTCATTGGAAAACCAGGAAACAACAAGAAAGGGGACGCGCAGATTCCGATACCGGGAGCATAGCGTTTGCAGGCGGGTTATGCTATGATATTCACAATCATGAAGAAAATGGAGACAGCACGGATGCTGTCATGGGAATTGGAAATGAAAAAGGAACGCTCGAAGGGGATTCTGTGGAGAATTCTGTTTGGTCTCAGTCTGCTGCTGATATTTGCATGGCTTGAGCTTGGAAAGCATACCGTCTGGGGATGGGTTCTGACAGCTTTGGCCTTTGCAGGATGGTATGTGGTGCGTACACGGGTTTGGGAGAAATGGAATGCGGGCAGAAAGTGGCTCGCAAGAGGTGGAATGCTGGCTGTGCTTGCCGTCACTGTGTGGATTTCCTGGCCGCCGGTTCAGCCTGTTCCGGCAGTCCGGGGCGGACTGAACCGTACCACCGGTATTGTTCATGTGGAACAGGGCGATCTGACCGGTGTGCTGACAAAGGACGGCAAAGTCGAGGTCTACGCCGGCATCCCGTATGCACAGCCGCCGCTTGGCGACCTGAGATGGAAGGAGCCCAGAAAAGCCCTTCCGTGGAAAGGCGTGCTGAAGGCGGATCATTTTGCGCCGATGTCCATGCAGACGCAGAATCTTCCGATCGTGGATTCCCTCACGCAGATCATCGGCTATCACGATTATGAGATTTCACTCAGCGACAATACGCGTGACCCGGCCAGTGAGGATTCGCTGTATCTGAATATCTGGAAGCCGGCGGGGGCGGCTGAAAAGCTCCCGGTACTGGTGTATATCCATGGCGGATCCCTGCAGACCGGGCAGCCCTGGTGGCAGGACTACAGTGGCAGGGGACTGGCGGAAAAGGGCATCATTGTGGTCAATATGGGTTATCGCCTGGGCATTTTTGGATTCTTTGCGGATGAAGCGCTCTCTCAGGAATCTCCGAACGGAACGACAGGCAATTATGGCCTGCTCGATCAGATCTGTGCGCTCGAATGGGTGAGAGACAATATTGCTGCATTCGGCGGAGATCCGGATAACGTGACGCTGGCCGGGGAATCGGCCGGATCGGCCTGCGTGAGCGCACTGTGCACGTCTCCTCTGGCCAAAGGCCTGTTCCGGCGCGTCATTGCGGAGAGCTCAACTGTGACAGCGAAGAAACCGGCACACTCTTTCAGAAGCATGGAGGACGCACTCAGGGCAGGCAGAGAAACGAAGGCACGCCTGAACGCGGCAACAGTGGAAGAACTCCGAAAGCTCCCCGCAGAAAAGCTTGTGAACGAACTGTCTGTCCATCACCATATGACTGTTGACGGGTTTGTGCTGCCACAGACCCCGTATGAGGCCTATGCAAACGGGGAATACAATGAAGAGGCCCGTCTGCACGGATTCAATCTCCAGGAAGGGGAGGCCTTCATCCTTTTCAATCAGGCGAGCATGAAGAACTATGAAGAGAAAATACGCCGGTTCTTTTCGAAGGAAAATGCGGAGAAGGTGCTGAAGCTTTATCCTGCCGAAACCGATGCGCAGGCCAGGCAGAACTGGGCGGATATTTACTCAGCGATCTTCTTTACCTACGGCCATCATGTATGGGAAAAGCAGGGAGAAGCCAACGGCATCCCTTCTTATGAGTATCTGTTCTCCAAGTCCAACGGCCGTCTGGGCAGCTGGCACAGCGGGGAGGAAGTCTATTTTTACGGGAATATTCCGGAAAAGTCGGGCCTTTACTCTGCGTCGGACCGCAATCTCAGTGAGATCATGCAGCAATACTTTCTCAACTATATACACACCGGTGATCCCAATGGCGAGGGCCTTCCGGAATGGCCGGTCCACACAGGCGCCAGGGACCAGGTGCTCATCCTGGATGAGGATGTTCACATGGGCGAGGACCCGTTTGCCGGGCTGTACCCGATTCTGGATGCTTCGTGGTAAACCGGGGAGGAGTCTGAATGGTACTCCAAACAGGGAAGCAGAGCATACTAAAGACAGAAAGCAGAGAGAAGACTGCAGAAAGGAGCCGGTATGATCAGAATCGCGATCGTCGAGGATGAAAAGGTGTATGCGGAAGAAATTGCCGGTTACTGCAGACGCTACAGCGCGGAGAAGAAAACGGAGATTTCGTCCAGATGGTTTGATAATCCTGTGGACTTTCTGGAAAAGTATCGCGGGGATGTTGAACTGGTTTTTATGGACGTCCTGATGCCGCTGATGGATGGAATGACCTGCGCGAAACGGCTGAGAATGCTTGATGAGGATGTCCTTCTCTGCTTTGTCACCAGCGTGGCCCAGTATGCCATCAACGGCTATGAGGTCGGTGCACTGGACTTCATGGTCAAGCCCGTCAGTTTTGACGAGTTTTCCATGAAGATGGACAGAATCCTCCGGCTGCTGAGAAAACGGGGAGGCGACAAGGTGCTCATCTCCAGCAGAAATGCTGTCCGCAATGTCAGTCTGCGGGATCTGTACTGTGTGGAGGTTTACAATCACAGCCTCGTGTATCATACCTCGGACGGGGATTATGAAGCCTACGGCAAACTGTCAGCGCTTGAGGAAGATCCGCGCTTCAGCGGGTTTGTGCGGATCAGCCCGAGCCACCTCGTCAATGCTTCCCGAATTGACGCGGTGGAAGAGGAGTGTGTGGTGGTTCACGGCACCAGGATTCCGATTTCACGCCGCCGCCGGAAGGAATGCATGAATCGGATTGCGGCACTGCTGGGAGGGATTGGCATATGATGTGGTTTATCAATTATTTTCATATTCAGATTCTGCTGATCGAGCTGTTGTTCTGCTACAGAATGCAGCGCAGGGCACACTTTCTGGTGCGCTTCCTCCCCATGACAGCCGTATACTGTGTGCTTCCGTTTCTTGTGGAGGGCAGTTTTTTCAACAGGCATCTTGTGTGGGGCTGGTTTACCTTCGGATTTCTGATCATGTTTGTGCTGTCGGGGGTTCTGGTATTCAGCTGCTTCCGGATGAACCTGCGGCAGACCGTGTTTTACTGCTGCGTGGCGCATACACTGCAGCATATGGTGCACTGCCTCTACCGGATTGCGGAGATCGTTCTGATGCTGAACAATACCGCCGCGCAGGCGCTGCAGCTGGTCTTCATGGCACTGGTCTGTGTGATTGTGTGGTATACGCTTCGAAACCGCTTCCGGGAGAGCGATACGGTGGAAATGCGGAACGGACCGCTGGTGGCGTTTGCATGCGTGTCCACGCTCTTCATTTATGTGATCAGCTATTGGACAACCAGCCTTGAGAAGGAGACGGTCGGCGTCCTGGTGTTTGATGTCACGACCTGTCTTCTGCTGGTCTTCATCCTTCTGGATGTCTTCCGGCTGCGCAGTGCAGAGAAGGAGCAGATGCTCATGCAGCGTATGCTGCGCCAGGAACAGGAACAGCACGCGCTCAGCCGCGCGACCATTGATGTGATCAACCGCAAATGTCATGATCTGCGCCATCAGATTGCAGCGCTGAGAAATATGAATCCGCAGGAGCAGGAGAAAAGCATCGGCGAACTTGAGCAGGCCGTCCTGATCTATGACAGCTTTCCCAAGAGCGGAAACGAGAATGTGGATCTTGTGCTTGCTGAAAAATATCTGCTCGCTGAGGAGGAGCATATCACCATCCGAAGTGTCGTGGACGGCAGCGGCTTCTCCTTTATGCGGGTGGAGGATCTGTACTCGCTGTTGGGCAATGCCCTCGACAATGCCATCGAGGCGACCAGGGGTGAGCCGAAGGAGACGCGGCGGATCATTACGCTGAGCGCCGCGCGCAGGGGAAGCATGTTTTCAGTGCACATCGAGAACCCCTGTGCAGCCCGGCCGCTGTTCGCCGACGGGCTGCCGGTGACCACAAAAGAGGACACAGACTATCACGGGTACGGGATGCGGAGCATGCGGTACCTGTGCGAAAAATACGGCGGCGTGATGAACGCCGCCTGGGAAGCAGGCATCTTCAGCCTGGACATGCTGTTTCCCTCAGCCGGGGAATGAACGGTCTGCCGCCTGGATGGCGGCAGATCTTTTTTGGTTGGAGCGGACCTGTTTTGACCAGTTGCGCCATGAGAACGACCAGATGCGTAGTTCCTCTTCCTTTCTGGACGCCGATCTCCTATAGTCAATCCATCGCAGGGTGGGAAAGGGTTCCCCTGCAACTTGAAGGAGGCGACTGGTTTGAAACATGAAAAACTGTGGTCCGGTCTGACATCCATCTTTGCGGTCCTGATGGTGATCGCAATGATCGGCAACACGCTTGCCACGGCAAACGCGAGCTACATCAACAGTCAGCTCGGCATCAATACGGCACGTGTGGTGGAAAAAGGCACGGCGCCGACGGATACCACCTATTACAAGAGTCAGTTCGGTGCATTCGACAGCGCCGATGCGCAGGCGAAGGCCATTGCGGCAGCGCTTGAGCAGAACGTCAATGAGATGCGGGAAGGCGCTGCGCTCCTGATGAACAAGAACAGCGTTCTGCCGCTGAAGGGTGTGACCAAAATTTCCGTGTTCGGCCACGGCGCGGTGGATCCGGCCTATCAGGCTGCTTCTGCCGGCACCAAGGCAAAGACCGGATCGGTCAATACCATTGATCTGAAGACCGCGCTGGAAAACGGCGGGTTCCAGGTCAACGAGACACTCTGGAACGGCCTTCTGGCAGGCACCGCCGCGCGCGGCGTGATGCAGCAGGGCTGGGGCGGCATGACCATGGCTGTGACCGGCTCAGCAGCGGGCAGTGAAGAGAACCGCGCTTTCTATGAGCAGTTTGCGGACAGCTATGCTGAGTACAGCGATGCCGCGATTGTGGTTTTCACCCGTGAAGGCGCTGAGGGTACAGACCTGATCATGCAGGACAAGGACGACGAGGGCGGCTCCACTGAACCCATCAGTGCGCTGGCTCTGCACAAGAACGAGCGCGATCTGCTGGAAATGGTGCGTGAACGCTTTGGCAAAGTGGTCGTCCTTCTCAACAGCCCCAACCAGATGGAAGTGCACGAGATCAAGGAGTATGCAGATGCCATCCTGTTCATCGGCTTCCCGGGACACCAGGGTTTTACCGGTGTTGCGGAAATCCTGAACGGCACGGTGAATCCTTCCGGTAAACTTGTGGATACCTATGCCACCAGTTCCCTGTCAGCACCTGCAACCGTGAACTCCGGCACAGAAACGCCCCTGTTCATGAACGTCGATGAGATCAACAACACCATCGGTGCCGACGAGAGAGCGGAATACATTTCTTTCCAGGCGGAAAACATCTATATCGGCTACCGCTATTATGAGACCCGCTATGCGGACGCCGTGATGGGCAAAGGCAATGCCTCTTCGAACGTCGGTGCCCTCAAGGGTTCGGAATCCTGGAAGTATGCCGATGAAGTCCAGTATCCCTTCGGCTATGGTCTGAGCTATACCACGTTTGAACAGACACTCGACAGCGTGACGGTGGGCGAGGACGAAATCACCGCTTCTGTCACGGTGAAGAACACCGGCGATGTCGCCGGCAAGAGCGTTGTGCAGCTCTATGCACAGACCCCCTATGGTCAGTATGAGATTGATCACCGGGTGGAAAAATCCGCGATCGCCATCGTGGGCTTCGGCAAGACCGGTCTGCTCCAGCCCGGCGCTTCCGAGACCGTGAAGGTCACGGTGGACCGTTATCTGCTGGCCAGCTATGATAAGACCGCCAATGACGGACAGGGCGGATACATCCTCTCCGAGGGCGACTACTACCTGGCCATCGGCGACGATGCCCATGATGCGCTCAACAATGTGCTCGCAGCCCAGGGCTATACCGTGGACAACGGCATGACCGCTGCGGGTGTGAGCGCCAAGAGCTACAAGTGGACGGAAAGCTTCAACAGCGAAAAGTACCGTTACGGCGCAAACGGTGTGGCGGTCTCCAATCAGTTCCAGGACTGCGACCTGAACTACTGGGTTGAAGGTGCAGGCACTTACCTGAGCCGCAATGACTGGGCCGGCACCTATCCGGTGAGCAAGACCACCGTGAACGCAACGGCTGAAATGATGGATATCCTCGACGGCGAATGGTATGTGAAGCCTGAGGACGCACCGAGCTTTGCCGAAGTCGCCGCACCCTTTGAAGTGCAGAGCGGCCTGAACCTCGCATCCATGAAGGATATCCCGCTGTCCGACCGCGACACATGGGAGAAATTCATCTATCAGCTGAAGGTGGACGATCTTCCCATGGCGACAGCCGAAAGCTTCTCCTGCCCTGCTGTGGGTGAGCTGTCTCCCTCCTTTGCAGTCGGCGACGGCTGCGACTCCGTGGGCGGCAACTATCCGATTCCTGTGACCATCAACGGCGAAGAAGTCACAGTGCCCACGACCCGCTACTGCTCCAACCCGATCATGACCGGCACATTCAACTATGACATCATTGCCAACCGCGGCACGATGCTGGGCGAGGATGGCATGTGGTCCAAGTTCATGATCAACTATAATGTCGGCAATGACCTCCACCGCACCCCGTTCGGCGGCCGCAGCTTCGAGTACATGTCCGAGTGCCCGACCATGAACTATCTGGCCGGCCGCGCAGAAGTCGAAGCCATGGAAAAGACCGGTTCCCATGCAGCGCCTAAGCATTTTGTGGGCAATGACCAGGAATTCTACCGCGACGGTGTGGCCTGCTTCTTCACCGAACAGGCATTCCGCGAGGGCAATCTGCGTGCCTTTGAAGGTTCCGTGCGCATGGCGAATGCGGGCGGCATCATGCAGTCCTTCTCCCGTCTGGGTCTGAAGTGGAACTCTGCCAGCTATGCGCTCAACACGCAGGTGCTGCGCAATGAATGGGGCTGGAACGGCGCCATTGATACGGATGCTGCTCCCTGCTTCGGTGAGTACGTGGACGGAGGCTACCGCAATCATGCGGCGGAAGTCCTTGCGGCCGGCACTCAGGAATGGTGCCTGGACGGCGTGGGCGGACACGGCACATGGGTCCTCAACAAGGCACGTGAGACCGATGACGGTCACCTGCTGAACCTGCTCAAGGAAGCCGCCATCAGCTGGGAGTATGCCATCAGCCGCTCGGTGATCGCCAACGGATACAGCTCCACGGCCGTCATTGAACACATCACACCGTGGTGGGCCACTGCACTCAATGTGCTCACGATCTGCTCCGGCGTGCTGGCGCTTGCCTGCCTTGCCATGCTGATCCTCTCCAAGATCAAGAGCCGCAAGGCGAAGTGATCGGACGCAATAAGGAAGGAGACTTGACCATGAAGAAAAAGAGCATTGGTTTCTATCTGGCAGCTGTCACCTGCGTGCTTGCTGTCGTGACACTCGTCCTCCTGCTCGTGTATCATTCCAGAGGCGGCGTAGTGCAGCCCGCTGTGTTTGCGGCGCTTGCAGCAGCGATCCTGTGCGAAGCAGCGTCCATGCTGGGTGAGAAACCCTGGACCGACTTTACCAGCATCCTTGGTGCTGTGGCACTGGCCTATGTGTGCATGACCGTCTTCTCGGACGGCATCTGGAACATTGCCGAAGCCATGAACGGCATCAAGATGGTCGGCCTGCCTGAACTGGCTGGCATGAACTACACGCTGGCTGGCGTCAATGTCGCTGCCATCATCACAGCGATTGCCGCAAGCTTCATCCGGAAGTCCAAGGCATAAGCCGTCAGCGCATTCAAAAAAGCAGCTGGGGCTGCAGCGGTTCAACCGCTGCAGCCCTTTTCAGATGCCTCCTGAACGGGTCAGAAAGAGCGAATGGACAGATGAATTCCGCATTGCGCAAAACCTTCCGGGGTGAGATAATACATTCCCGCCTTTTTTATGCCGGACATGGGCATGATGGGGCAGGCGAATAGACACATGCACTGAGGAGGCACCGAATCACATGGAGTTAACCGGAAGCACATTCTTTTTTCCCTGGGAAGTCAGCCTGATGGAGTGGATTCAGAACCATTTGAGCAGCACAGGCCTGAGCATTGTTTCCTTCTGTTCCTCGTTTGGAGAGGAACTGCTGCTGATCCTGCTTCTGGGCTATCTGTACTGGTGCTGGGATAAGCGCATCGGGAAACGCATCGGCCTCAATGTGCTTATGGGCCTTGTCTGGAATCCGATGATCAAGAATGTTTTTCTGCGGCGCCGCCCCTATTTCGATCATGAAGGCATTCATATCCTGCGCAAGGTGGAGCCGGACCAGGATGAAATGGATATCGCGGCCCAGGGATTTTCGTTCCCCAGCGGACACTCTACCAATGCTGTCACCACCTATGGCAGCCTGGGGATGGAGTTCAGGAAAAAATGGCTGACGATCCTTGCGGTCCTGCTGCCGCTGCTGGTCGGCATTTCCAGAGTCAGCGTGGGTGCGCATTATCCCACGGACGTACTGGTTGGCTGGCTCCTGGGGCTCGTCGTGATCCTGCTGGTTCCCTTCCTGCGCTCCAGACTGCAGAATACGGCGGCCTTTTACGGCGTGCTGCTTCTGACCGTCATTCCCGGCTTTTTCTACTGCCGCAGCGCGGACTTCTTTACCGGCGCAGGCATGCTGATCGGATTTATGGCGGGCACTCTTCTGGAAGAAAAGAAAGTGCATTTTGAAAAAACCAGGTCCGTCCCCGTGTCGATTCTCCGGATTGTCCTTGGGTTTGTCGTGTATTTCGTGCTCAACACGGTACTGAAGCTTCCGTTACCGAAAGCCTTCCTGGACAGCGGAACCACGGCGGCCATGCTGGTCCGCACTGTACGGTATGCGGTGATTCTGTTCGTGGAATTCGGTGTCTATCCCATGACCTTCCCATGGCTGGACCGCGTGATGGGAAAGAAAGCGTAAAGAGGATTCGAAACGCGGGCTCAGGCAGTCCGAAACCACCCAAAAAAGAGGCTCATTGGCTGAGTCTCTTTTTTGCGGGTGGACAGGGCAGGCACCGTATCTTTTACTCGAACCGTTCTGCGCACTGTTTCAGGTAGTCGATGATCCCCAGATGCTGCGGGCATGCGCCTTCGCACTGACCGCACTGAATGCAGTCGGACGCCTTTCCTTTGCCATAGGTCGCGATGCCGTACTCGCGGACCTGGCGGAAACCCTCGTTGTTGTGCTGTCTGTTGGCGACGGTGAAGATATCCGGAATGGGAATACTCATCGGGCAGCCTTCCACGCAGTAGCGGCATCCGGTGCAGGGGATGGACTTGTCCGCATTGAGCGCATCCTGGGCTTTGCGGATGACCGCCTGTTCCTCCTCGCTGAGCGGACGGAAATCCTTCATAAAGGACAGGTTTTCCTCCATCTGATGGAGCGAGGACATGCCCGAGAGCACTGTAATGATGCCGTCAAGGCTGGCCGCATAGCGGATCCCCCAGGAAACAATCGGTGCCTGTGGCGCTGCGGTGAGGAAGATGTCCCGGACAGCCTGGATCGGGTCGGCGAGCGCGCCGCCTTTCAGGGGTTCCATGACGGTGATCGCCTTGCCGTGGCGGCGGGCAATCTCCCAGCACTCACGCGCTGCAATGCCGGGATTCTCCCAGTCGGAGTAATTCAGCTGCAGCTGGACAAATTCCATTTCGGGATGGGCGGTGAGAATCTCCTCGAGCAGGGCAGGGTCGGCATGGAAGGAAAAGCCGCAGTGGCGGATCAGGCCTTTGGCTTTCTGTTCCCGTACAAAGTCCCAGAGGTGGTATTCGTCATATTTGGTGTAGTTGTGGCGCATCAGGCCGTGGAGCAGATAGTAATCGAAATACCCTGCGCCGGTGCGCTCCAGGCTGGTATAGAACTGCTGCTTGGCACTTTCCTCGTCATGACACTGATGCCATGCATTCAGCTTGGTGGCGAGGGTATAGGCGCTGCGCGGATAGCGGTCGGCCACGGCCGTTTTGAATGCTTCCTCTGAATGTCCCTTATCATAGACAAAGGCGGTATCAAAGTAGGTTCCGCCTGCTGCGATAAACCGGTCCACCATCTCACAGACCTGCGCGAGGTCGGTTGTGCCGTCGGGAAGCTTGGGCAGACGCATCAGGCCGAAGCCCAGCTTGAAGGTGTCTTTTCCGAGATATTCTGACATCATGTTTCCTCCTTTTTGTGGTCGCGCTGCGCGTGCTGCGGGATGTCCGTCAGCGGTTCCTCTGTCATGGTATAGCAAAATGCCGGATGCGGCAAGACTGACGCGTGATGATGAAGGGGGCAATCTTCGGCATCTTTCAGTCATCTGCAGATTTCTCCGGGAGATTTTTCTGTTTCAGCTGACAGAATCCGGCAGGAATTGACTTCGGATGCGAGAATTGCACAGAGGGCAGACGTGACCAAGATGATGTTGAGGAGCGATTCAATCAATGGAATATCAGAACAGAGACTGCAGCACGAATACCATCCCTCAGACACAGACAGCAGCGGGTAAACCCTCGGTTGATCAGTGGCTGGAGGAAATCAAAAAGACCCCGGCGGCGGATCAGATCGGGATGATGCTCATTCATAACGGGATTGTCCGTGCCACAGCGCGCAGACAGGTACGCGAAGGGGATATGAGTGCAGATCCGGTGAAGGGCATGATGTTTTCCTATGACGAGGAAAAAGTGGCCCAGGCAGTCCGGGAAGCCGAGCAGCTCGACGGCATTTATGCGATCCGCGTCTGGCTCAACCGTGGGCATCTGCAGGTGGGGGATGATATCATGCTGGTCCTGATCGGGGCCGATATCCGCCCGCATGCGGTGGATGCGCTCAATACCCTGGTTGGCCGGATCAAGAGTGAGTGCGTCACCGAACAGGAGATCTATTCGTAAAGAGCGAAACCATGTGCATGGAAAAAAGGACACAGAAAAACAGCTGCCGCGGCAGCTGTTTTTCTGTCTTCCGGATTACTGAACCCGGACAATGTCAGCAATTCTGTTGCCATCCTTGTCGGAAATATACGCGTCGGCCCCGGTTCTTTTGGCGGTGATATACAGGCCGTCTCCGACGTTCAGGTTCCTCCAGTCGGATTCTGCGATGCGGTAGGTGGACGATTTTCCGTCCTTGTCCTGTACGGTAAAGCCATAGGCTTCCGCACGGTCTCCCTCGCGCTCGTTTTCACCCAGTGCGGTGTCAGGCCACGCCGCGTTGTGATCTTCCCCGGAAGCGGTCGCCACGCGCGTGGGTGTCCACCGCCAGATCTTATAGTAATATTTCGTTGCGTACCTCGGCACCGGAACATAGACGGGCTGACTTTCGGTTTCGGTGTAATACTCGGTCCGGTAGACCGGATCCTGATGCTGAATCTGCTCGAAGGTTCCGTTGCCCCGGTCTTCGTAGGTGTAATAGGTGTCGTAGTGGTCGAACACCTGCCGGGAGCGCTGAACCTCCACGTCCTGATAGTGGGACAGGACATTGTCGTAGTGATGGATTTCCTGCTGCTGACTTGTCAGCTCCGCACCCTGTGGCAGTGCCCAGCCGGATTCACTGTATTCGCGGTTCTCCTCAATCTGAATGTTCCGCTGCCAGGCCAGGCTGGTGACCGTCAGGTCGCCGCTGGTCTTGTTGCCGTTGAGAAAGGAGAACAGGCCGACAATGGCCAGAACGGCAACGATCAGAAGCAGGAGCGGGCGTTTGCTCCCGGAGGAGCGGGTCGGAGGCGGGGAAGCAGGCTGCGCATTCCGCTGCTCTTGTTCCTGCTTCTTCTTCTGAACGTCGAAGTAATTGCTCTCCGAGTCTTTGCGGCTCGCTCCGCAGTTGGAGCAGAACGCGGCGTTGTCGCTGTTGAGCGTGTTGCAGAAGGAGCAGTACCAGTCGGGATTGCGGCTGACGGTTTTCGCCTTCTCCTCATCGAGATATTCTATATCGGTGGTGTCTCCTTCTTTCCGGGTATCATTTTCCGCATGATCCTTCATGTAGAATGTGACATCACCCCGGGGCCGGCCGCAGGAAGGACATTTGACCACATCGCCCCGGATGCCCTGACCGCCGCAGAATGGGCAGTCCCAGTATGCCATGACGAGTTTTCCCATAATGTGTTCCTCTTTTATTTCATAGAAGTCTGCACTTTGCAGTGCCTCAGTCCTATTGTAACGTATTTCTGTCTTTCATGCTATAGTCAGGAACAAGAAACATGCAATTTGCGGAGCCTGTTTCCGCGGGAAGACGACTTATTCCTTTCCGGTCCGGTAGGCGCGGGGGCTGACACCGTAGTGCCGCTTGAAGCAGTCCTTAAAGTAGTTGGCGTCGGTAAACCCGCAGCGCAGGGCGATATCGATGATCAGATCCTTTGTTTCCACCAGCTCAAGCGCGGCCTGGTGCAGCCGCAGGTAGCTGAGGTACTCATGGACGCCGAGGCCTGCCGCCTGACGGAATTTCCGGCTCAGGTAATTGATGCTGAACCCGGCTGCCTTTGCAATCTCCTCTGCCGTGATGGGCTCGCGAAAATGCTCCCGCATGAAGCCGGCGGCGCGGACAATGGCCTGGTCGGTGGTGTGAATATCGGCGGGTGGTGCCTCCGGGATGACGCCGATCCGGCTGCAGACAAGCAGCGTCTCCTGCAGCCGGCACTTGAGAAGCAATGGTGTGCGCTCATCGTTGATCTTTTCCTCATTGAGCATCCGTCCAAAGAGCGCAGTCAGCGAATCCCGGTAAAAGTCCGGGATCTGCAGAAGACGCCACTGACTGAAAAACGTGTCCTGTCCGGGGAACGTGTTGCGAATATCCTGCTCGAGGTCTTTCCTTCGGAAAAAGAGATTGAAACGCCGGCAGGTTCCAAAGAGATAGCGGGTGTAGTGCATGGTCCGGGGTGGAATGATCAGGAGGTCGCCTGCATGGACATCCAGCATGGTTCCGCCGATAAAAAACCGGCAGCTGCCGCTCTCAAGATAGTAAATCTCATAGTAGGGATGATAATGGTTCGTGGGAACAATATAGCTGCGGTCGCGCACCTGATCTTCCACATAGATGCGGTCAATGGGCTTTTCCGGTTCGCGTCTTGAGAAGTCTTTCTCCATGCTGTCCTCCTGAGGAGTGTTGAAAAAAATGCGGTTTATGGAAATTATAGGGGAGAACATGTAGAAAATCAAGCTGAAATATCGTATCCTATCACTCGCAGCGAGGAACGCGCTGCATGGAAAGGAGATAAGAAACAATGAAAACCAATTATAATGAATATAGATGGAATCACGAGGAAGAAGAACAGGTCATGATGGTGGCTGCGGACAGCCTGGTGCATTTTGCAGACGGCGCATCCTCCATGAGCCGCAGGGCAGATCAGGACAACGACCTCACAGCACTGGAGATTGCCAGAACCGCTTATCTGTGCATGGCCTGCTGATAAGGTCAGCAAAACACGAGAATCATGCGAAAGCATGGTTCTTTTTTGCGCCCATGGTCTGGGCTGTTGTCGTTTTTTGATTTTGTCACCCCGTGACGTTTTTTGATTTTGTCACCTTGTATTGATTGTGCCGGAGTGCTATTCTGTGGATGCCACAAGAGAGATTAAAGGCAACGCTGAGGAGCGACCTCGAACGGTATTGTGGCCTCTTATACGGAAGACCCCTTCGGGGGTTTTCTTTTGTTATTATTGTTTCACAGACTTCTTCAAAGCCTTCCGGTAAGAGCCACAGTAAAAAACCTCGGGGTAGCCGCTTGCGGCGTAGGGGCAGAGCCCCTGATACAATAGAATCATCATATCAATCCGAGGTGATTCTATGAGCAAAGACAAAGCATTGGCTCTTCAACTGCTCCAGGATAAAGTCTTGAATCCGAGTATTACATATAGTGAGATATCAAGGCGTTCAGGCTATGATAAGCGTTCGCTGATGAGATTTGCTAATGAACTGCTCGAACAATCTCCAGACGAGATTCTTCGCCATGGCAACAAAGGACGCAAGCCAGCAATAACAGCATCACAATCAGAAATCGATTATTTGTGCATGCTCAAGGCGCGTTTTCCTTCGGTTACTATTGCTCAGTTTCGGGATATTTTCATAGAGGATATCATTGACAATCCAGATATGCAGTTGGATGTTAATAAGTACGGCCTGTTTCCAAGAAGTATTTCATGGTTCCGGCAGTTATTTATCAATCAGGGATGGACTTCACCTGCAGCAAAGAGAATTCGGGTTGACGGAAGTCATGTTACTCATCCAATTCGTGAACCAGCTGCCAGGATGGGATCCCTGGCTCAAATTGATGGTACTCCGTACGACTGGTTTGGTGATGGGCGGAAATATACGCTACACTTGGCTGTAGATGATAGTACAACTTCTGTCTTGTCTGGTTGGTTTATGCCAACAGAATGTACCAGAGGATATTGTCGTATGATGAATTGTGTCATCAATAACTACGGTATCCCAGAGGCAATCTACTCCGATAAAGACTCCATTTTCCGCAGTGTCAAGTCCGGCACCTCGACACAGTTTGCTGATATGATGAATGATCTGCATATTCGAATGATCTATGCAAACTCTCCTGAAGCGAAAGGCCGTGTAGAAAGATACAACGGAACAGCTCAGCTTCGGCTCCCGAACGATATTATTCGCTTTGGAATCAAAGACTATGACCAGCTGAATATATGGTTCAACAGCTTTTACAGAATATACCTCAATGTTAGCGTCGGGATAAAAGGGCCATTTTGGGTCGGGATAAAAGGGCCAATTTCAGTCGGATTTAGATGGGCCAATCGTTACATCTCAAGGGGTCCAGGATGTATACATGCATAATCCAACTGACGCCGGCGTAAACACGTCGGCTTTTCTGCTGTCAAGGCAATCCATGAATCTCAAACTGAAACAATTCACCTGGTGAATGAATGCTGTTTCGCTGAAAACCATTGTAGTCCCAAACTATTTTGCGTGATAGATACTGGTCCTTCAACTTCCGACTGAAATTGGCCTTTTTAATCCGACTCATAATGGCCCTTTATTCCCGACTCTGAGTGGCCCTCTACGCCCGACTCTAACATCAATAAGAATAGTAAACGACATAATTCGCTTTACTTAAATGAGCAGAGAGCCCTCAGCTGATC